>Ga0209430_1001485_pt1 | contig 17295 bp, 10 predicted proteins | sample BarGraIncub1133A_FD_184504 | JGI IMG/M metagenome (GOLD analysis project Ga0209430, IMG submission 184504) | Arctic peat soil microbial communities from Barrow, Alaska - Barrow Graham LP Incubations 11-33A (SPAdes) (version 2) | ecosystem: Environmental > Terrestrial > Soil > Wetlands > Peat... | reverse complement strand
CATCATTTTCGAAATAAAAAATAGTTTTTCAGCAAAGGCGATTTTAAAACCTATAAATCTTTTTGCGGATAAAATAAAACAGAAATTAATTTTAGGATCAGTTTTACTATTTCCTAATCATGTTCTAACCAATAAGTAAAATTGAGTTTTTCAGCAGACCCTAATTATTTCAAGGTTTCATTCAACGGTCTCACCGGAGTGAAGGAGATCAGATTCTCAGAATTTAACGAAATGGTGCATAGTTTCTGTCTTTCGGAACGCAACATCGAGCCGAAACATTTTGCAGATAGTATTCACCTTATGGGACCACTGGTAATCGGTTCTGACGGTACGAATTCATTTCTGATAGGATACGAACATGGTTCACAGGCACCCGATAAGTTTTTGGAATTCAGTCTTAAACCCGACAAGTCGGTGGCGCTTCAGGCGGTAAAAGGCAACTATTACTCCGATTATCAGATTAATAAAGATCAATCTTATCAAACCATCTGGTTCGAAGCCGGTGCTGTTGCAGGCGACGAAAACCTGTTGGCAAGTAATTACCGAAATTTTGTACTTCACAACATGAGCCAGAACACGGAAAGCCGGAAGCCCTACATTTTCTACAATACCTGGAATTTTCAGGAGCGCAACCGCAACTGGTATAAAAAACCATACTTGACCGACATGACTTTGGAGCGAATGTTGAAAGAAATTGACGTAGCTCATAAAATGGGAATTGAAGTTTTTGTGATTGATGCCGGCTGGTTCGAAAAAACAGGCGACTGGCAACCAAGCCTGAAACGCTTTCCCGACGGCTTAAAAACCATCAGCAAAACATTGAAAGCAAATGGAATGAAATTGGGTTTGTGGTTCAATCCAACCGTTGCAGCCGTTTCGAGCAATATGCTGAAAAACCACCACGAATGTATTCGTACTATGAACGGAAATGAAGGAAAGCCATTCAAAATATGGGAAACAGAAGAAAGTTATGGCATGTGCTTAGTGAGCCCCTACCGCGATGCTTTTGCCGATGAACTGATTCGCCTGAACCGCGAGCTGGGTGTCACCTATTTCAAATGGGATGCCATTGGCCAGTATGAATGTAATGATCCGCGCCATTTCCATGGCAACGAATCAAATACTCCTCAGGAACGCATGGAATCATATGCCTTTGAAATTGGAAAATCAATGAGTTATGTTGTTGATAAACTGGTGAAGGAATGTCCTGAAGCAATTGTCGATTTCGACATTACAGAAGGTGGCAGAACTGTTGGACTTGGATTTCTTTCTTCCGGAAAATATTTTCTCATCAACAATGGTCCCTATTTTTTCAATTACGATATTCCGTTTGATCGCGAAAATGGCCAGTGGAACATCTTTTTCTATCCGGGTCCTGCACGTACCTGGATTTGCCGCACACCACTTACTTTCGATAAATGGATTCCCACGTCACTGTTCCTGACACATTATTTACCTGATGATCCTTATGAAAATCAATCTATTGCGGTAGGTTCTCTGATATTGGGACAAAATGGTATCTGGGGCGATTTACCTAACATCTCAAAAGAGGGCGTTGAATTTTTCGGTAAAACCCTCGGAATGTACAAACAAGTTCGCGAGGATATGACCGAAACGGCTATGATCCGTGATGGTTCGGTTGGCGGAAGCCCTGAGGTTTACGAAAAAATTAATCCTGAAACTGGACGCGGGGCAATTGTACTATTTTCGAGCCACCAGGGTAGCTATGAATATGTTTCGCAAAATAAACCCAATCAAAAATATTGGTCAACCAAAGGAGTTGATTTATCATTTGATAAAGAAGGTCATTCTGTAATTAAGGTTTCATTTGATAAAGCTGAAGCGAAAATTATTTTCTTCGGAGTAAAAATGAATAATTGATATTCTCAAATTTTTTAAGTCAAAATTATTTTAGAATACAGCCAGGCGATTTAGTCAAATCAGAAAATGAATATAAATTGATCATTCCTCCTCATGGAAAGGCACTCTTATCAATTCGAAAATTATTAATAAGCGGAACTTGAAATTTCGGTTTCCTATATGCTTTATCCTGAATTACAGATTTTTCGTAAAAAAATAATTTTCGAAATACATGTTCGGTGCAATTAAAGATCGAATCATTGGACAATGGAAAATCGTTCTTGATGTCATGAGGAATTGTTGGCATAGTCAGACAGGGAGCCATTGAAATTTACTGAACTGTAACTGCCAAATATCTTATTAGTGTTTCAGACTTGAGGTGCCAAATAGCTTACGCATATGGTCATGTATTTCTGGAATGAGTCGCTGCTGAATAATACTGTCCATAATGCTCATTCGGATACATTCAGTGATTCTAATTCAATATCAATCAATTGCAATTATCCCAAATTTAATTCTAAATAACACAAAAATTTAAAAGGAGAAAATAGGGATTTACCTACTTTCTCCTTTTGACCTTAAAGTTGAGTTACTTATTTAGATATTCAAATCCGGTTTAGCTTCCAGCGAGAATAATCAATCCAAGCCCACCAATAAAGAGCAAGAACATCAATGTCAACAAGGTATTCACCCCTTTGGGCGAATTCTTAAATTCTTTCCAGATGAATACACCCCAAAGTGCGGCAATTAATGTAGCACCTTGTCCAAGACCATAAGAAATCGCAAATCCTGCCTTCCCCGCCGCAATAATGCTCAAAGACATGCCTAAACACCAAATCATTCCACCAAATATTCCTGTGAGATGCTCTTTGAAACTTCCTTTGAAATATTGTGAATAGGTGACAGGTACACCCTCAATAGGCCTTTTCATTAAAACGGTATTAAATAAGAAATTGCTGATTAAAATTCCAATAGAAAAGATAAATACAGCTGTATAGGGAGTCAACATGCCTGCCTCGGGATTTTCCTGATTGGTTGCCATTGAACTGGCTACAAAACGATAGAAGAGCGCCATTAAAACACCTCCAACGACAGAGAGTACAATCCCTTTTGTCGGAACCTTTTTGCTCTGAGCAGCTTTTTTGCGATATGCAAACGCATCGATTACAATTGCAACGCCAACAAGCGCCACTCCCGCAAACAATTGTAGCGCATTTCCCTGGGGTGCTGCAAAATAGTTGATAATAACTCCAAGTACCAGCGCAATGCCAATACCGATTGGAAAAGCAACTGCCATTCCGGCAATAGCAATAGCAGCAACAATCAGAATATTTGCCAGATTAAATATGATGCCTCCGGCCAACGCACCCGAGATACTTGACCAATCGGCCTGTTTCAGATTTTCAACAAAACCAATCCCAATACTTCCCGTACTCCCAAGTGAAAAACCCAGGATTAATGAGAAGAGGAGTATTCCAAGTACATAATCCCAATAAAACAATTCGAAACGCCAGGTTTTTGCGGCAAGTTTTTGGGTATTGGCCCATGATCCCCAACATAGCATTGTAATCACAGTTAGAATTACTGCGATAGAATAAGATTCAACAATATACATTTTGTATCAGTTTTAGTAAATGATTTTGTAATAAAAGTTAATTTGTTTTCCAGGTTTTTTCATTCTTAACAGAACTGTAGATAATCAGATTACCCGTATTTACCTGATAACCATCTTTGGGGTTCAGCATCTTCACTTTCACTTTGTGCTTTCCTTCCGATAACTGATACTTCCAGGCTATCTCATGTCTTCGGGTCGCGAAGGCTGTTGGCATTGTAAACTTCTCAATGCGTTGACCATCAATGTACAATTCAAGCTCAAAGGTATATTCAGCAGTGGCTTGACCATTTAGTTTAATAGCCTGCCCACCTAATGCAAATCCATTTCCAATAAACTCAAACTCTTGTTCTGGCGACTCTTTATTGAATTTATTACCAATGCTTCTTCTTTCGACTGGATAATGATCTTTAAACCCGACTTCCAACTTTACGGGTACTATTTTCTGATAAGGTATCTCAATTTCATCACCTTTGATCACAGCGCCATTCTTTTTCAATATCTCAATAGCATGCTTATTGCTAATAACATAAACATCATTCAATGACATGGTAGTATATTTAAAATCCATGTTTTCGACCGGGTAAACCGGAGCTTTCCAATATTCTGGGATACCATTATAGCCCAACAATGTGCCGAGAATTCCACCGGCAGTAGAGGGATTACAGTCTGAATCCTGACCACTCCTGGTACTGATTTCCATCGTTTTTGCAAAATCTCCGCCACCGTATAGTAAACCAATTACGACATAAGCTGCATTGATTTTAGCATCAATATTAAAGGGACTAAAAACACCATCCGGACAACCAATATCCGACGACCATTTCTTTTCGCATTCAAACCAGGTTCTTTTCCAATCATCAGGATACTCCTTTTTCCATTGGATCACGTCACTAATGCACTTATAAAACTCCGATTGTTGTGGAATTGATGTCAAAGCTTCTTTTACTACAAAATTTATATCATTTGAAACAAATGCCACAGAGTACATAGCAGCAACATAAACACCGCCGTACCATCCATCGCCATAATTCATAATATGGCCGATTTTGTCACAAATTGCTGAAGAAGTATTTACCATTCCCGGAGACATAAGACCAGCGAAGTCAGCTTCAATCTGAAAATCGATATCCTCGGAATGCGGATTATTGAGCCAGTTGCCCGACTCGGGAGGAGAAATTCCATTAAGTATATTGTAACGCGCCGCCTGATTAGCATGCCACAACGCATATCCTGCATTTGCAAATGCTTTGGCATGTGAGGATGCCGGAGCATCAAGACCTTCTTTCTCAAAAACATCCACAAATGTCAAATCCATATATACATCATCGTATAGTCCTGGAACATTATCATAATACCATTTGCATCGGGTGTTATCCCAAGGTATCGGCTGATAATCCTGAATCATTGTCCCGTTGAACTTGAACTCAGTTGGCCCTCCAAAAGTGCATCCGATCACCTTTCCGGCCCAACCACCCTTGATTTTATTCTGTAATTCGCTTGCTGAGATTTTAGTTTTTAATTGATCTGTGGCAACAGCATTAAATGCGGTAGACAGAAGAAGCGACAAAAAAAACGTTTTGAAAAGATTCTTTTTCATGTTTTGCATTTTAATATTTAATTAAAGTGTAGTGAAAAATATTCATTGATATTCTCTTATTTTTATAACGATAGCGCGAAACCTGTTTTGTAACTTTCATCAAATTGATTTAGGAAGTGAAATACGGATACTTGTTGAAAAATTTTATTAGCTCGAGATGTTTCAATTTGTGTAAATGAATTCATCAATTTCTTTACGCGTCGGTGCTGAAGGCTGCGCACCCAGTCTTGTTACACAAATAGCAGAAGCAGCCGCTGCAAATTTTGCGGCTTCAAAAATAGATTTACCCTCAACCAACGCTACTGCAAGATTTCCACAATAAACATCCCCGGCAGCTGTGGTATCGAGCGCAACCACATTAAACGCAGGAATAAATTCGTCCTTCTCTGAATTTTTCACATATGCACCTTTAGATCCCAGTGTTATGATGATATTTTGTGGTCCCTTTTCAAGCAATTTTCCAGCTGCTTCCCTGATTTGACTTTCAGTTTCCACAGGAAAGCCTGTTAATAATTCAGCTTCAGTTTCATTCAAAACCAATGAATGGATCATGGCCATGTGCACATCATCAATGAGGCCGGCTGGCGCGGGGTTCATCAGAATTTTCTTGTTAAGCCTGTGAGCAAGTTCAATAGCAAAGAGCACAGTTTCGATCGGTATTTCAAGTTGCAAAAGAATAATCTCAGTTTCTTTTATACTGGATTCAGCCTTTTTGATGTGATCGGGACTCATTAAATAGTTGGCACCTGACGCAACCGATATGCAGTTTTCTCCTTTTTTATCAACAAGGATCAAAGCAATTCCGGTAGCTGCATTCTCCTCAATAAAAACAAATTGAGTATCTAATTGGTCAATCTTAAAGTCATTCAGCATGACCGGCGCAAAATCATCGTTACCCAAACAACTGATAAAAGCAACATTACCCCCGGCGCGGGAAGCAGCAATTGCCTGATTTGCTCCTTTGCCTCCGTTTACTTTTACAAACGAACCGTCTCCTACCGTTTCTCCAGGCCTGGGAAGCCGTGAGGATTTGATGATCATATCCACATTCGAACTTCCTATTACCGCAATTTTATTCATCATATTATATTTTAGAAATTATTATTAAACTCAGACCTCCAATAAAAAGTAAAAACATGGCAACTAACAATAAATTTGTTCCTTTTGGCGCCTTGGCAAACTCCTTCCAGATAAATACACCCCAGATAGCCGAAACCAATGTAGCTCCCTGTCCCAGGCCATATGCAACAGCTGTACCAGCTGCACCTGACGCAATAATATTTAACGACATACCAATACCCCAGATAATACCACCAAGGAGGCCAATAAGGTGCAATTTTGGAGTACCCATTTTAAAGTACATTGAATAGGTAACGGGCTCGCCTTTAATTGGCTTATACATAAAAATAGTGTTCCAGAGAAAATTGGATAAGAGTATTCCGATTGAGAAAATGAATACTGCCGTATAGGGCGATAGCATTCCCGGTTCAGGGTTGCCCATATCTTTAAACATACTGTCGGCTACAAAGCGATAAAAGAACCCCATTGCAAATCCGGCAAGCAGCGACAGGATAATACCCTTTTTTGTGGTTCCCATGTTAGCCGAAAGTTTCCGGTAGGCAAGCGCATCCATCACAATGGCAAGCGCCACAAGAGCAACCCCGGAGAATAGCAAAACCGAATTGCCATGATTGGTTTCACCCATATAATTAACAATTACGCCCTGGACGAGTGCCAACCCGATTCCGATCGGAAACGCAACGGCCAGGCCGGCAATGTCAATCGCTGCAACAAGCAGAAGGTTTGCGATATTGAAAATAACGCCTCCAAGCAATGCCAGTGTTACAGCATGAAGACTTGCTTGCATCAAATCGGGAATGAAACTACGGCCTGAAGTACCTGTGCTTCCAATGGTTAGGCCAAATATGAGCGAAAGGATCAAAACACCAAAGGTGAAATCCCAGTAAAAAAGCTGGAAGGACCAGGTTTTAGTGGCTAATTTTTGTGTGTTTCCCCACGATCCCCAGCAAAGCATTGTGACGACGGTGAGAAGAATTGCAACAGAGTAAGAAGTAATTGTTATCATACTTTGATTTGTTATTGAAAATGTATTAATTGTATTTTCGATATTTTAAATTCAAGTTTTCCAGCCATGTAAATCGACAAATCCGATATTGGGTGATACTGCTTCTGCAACTTCTGTTTAAAGACAGGTGTCCATTTGAATCTGACTAATACTTACAACTTTTTCCTGTTTATTCAGTGCTTTTTATTATTCGGTCATCTGCCAGATTACTGACCGATTTTAATCAGACGGCATCCATGTGGCTCAACACTGAGTGAAATTTTTTCACTGAAATTGCCCAAATCCTTTTTGGCCCATAAATCACGCACTTTAAGTTCGCCTGATACTCCAATTTCTGACCAGGTTACCGAAATGGGTTCAGCTTTTCCATCATTGGTATTAAATACAGCCACGTACTTTGATTTACTTCCGGGTAGATCGGCAGTCCAGATTACCATGCCATTCTGGTTTCTTACTTCATGATTGTTTTCGCTTTGCTGATCAACGGCAATCACTTCTTCGTTGGTTATAATTTTATAGGTTACAGAATCGTTTTCAGGAAGGTACCCGCCGATCATGAGCGGTGATTTGAAAATGCTCCAAAGGGTCATCAAGGTATATTTTTCGGTATCGGTGAACCGTGAGTATTCATCAGTAACTTCAGCTATGGTGCTTCCTAGCTGGGAGGCAGTCCAGGCATCACCACCGGTTTTACGAAGCTTCCCGATGGGGAGCATATCAGCATCGGGCCAATGACCCGGAGTGTGGATGGAATCCCATTGGCTGCAAATTCCGAATTGCCGTTTAAGCCATTTCCAATTGTCCCAAAAATCACCGGAGATCCGCCACATATGAGCATTTTTTTCTAAATGTGCCCATTCTGTAACAGGTGCCGGACCTGGAGATAAACTTAAAACAATGGCAGACTTTGAATTTAAAATGGCCTGATGAACCCCTTCAATTTCGGACCGATGGTAGGGATTCGAAATGTCGTCGACCTTAACAAAATCGACACCCCATTCAGCATACATTTCATATACAGAGTTATAATACTCCTGTGCCCCCGGTTTCTCCATGTTTACCCCCTTCATTGTTTTCGACCAGGAGCAGGTGTCCTTAAAGTTTGCAACATCATGTGCATAATAATTGGTTCCTTTTATTGGAGCATTATTGGCCACCGCATTCCAGGGAATTCCCCTCATCACATGAATTCCAAATTTTAAACCCTTGCTGTGGATATAATCGGCCACTGCTTTAAAACCCACCCCGTTTTTGGCCGATGGATATTTAAGGGTATCAGGGATCAAACGACCATATTTGTCGATGTTCTGAGAGGGATTTTTTATCTGCCAATTGGCGGTTATTAATTCTTTGGGGTGATACCAGCCGGCGTCGATTACGACATACTCCCAACCATATTGTTTTAAGTGCAATGCCATATAATCAACAACAGATTTTACCTGGTCTTCGTTAGCATCAAGTCCCAGGCAATCCCAGCTGTTCCAACCCATTGGAGGAGTAACGGCCAATGAATCGAAAGTTACAACCGGATTTTGCTTGTTGTCTTTTTTTGTGGATGGATTGCAGGCAGCTAAACCCAGAAATGCAATCGTAAGTAAGAAAAGTTCTGTTTTCATCTAGCGTTTTTTATAGTTAATTTTAATAAAAGCTTAAAAATGAATCATTTGTTTTAACCATTTCACTTTTAAATCTTTCTTCATTGCAAAACAATTATTTCTTTTTGATCCAAACTCTTATGTCGCCACCGGTTTGACTGGCATCGGCAAACGGCACCAAATTGATCACAACAGGTTTCCCTGCGTAAAATGCATCGGCCTGATAAACCTGGTCTCCAATCCACCCTTCGGGTAATTTGCTTTTCGACAAGGTTTTTAGCTCCGCTGAACCAATTGACAAGAGATCCAAATTTTTTATTTTAGGATTCAACGCCTGATCAACTGCCAGAACCTGTGTTCCGTATTTAAAGGCCATGTAGCCCTGGTAACTTAAGCCACCGTCTAATTTCTGAATGGGCATGTCGAACGAAATGCTAATAACTGAATTCTTTCCCCAGATTTGTTCAATGTCCATGTATTGTCCGGGTATTCCTATCAGGGTCTTGCCATTCACAACAGCCTTGAAATTTTTACACCAATCCGGAACATGCAGTGAAAGTTTGAATTCGCATGATTTCTCAGGAATGATTGTTATTGTTGATTTTCCACCTTCAGGAAAGGTTGATTGAATGATACATTGAACGGCTACCTCTTTTCCTTCTTTAGTGAAAATTTTACCGTCAAGCTTCCCTGTTGAATACAGGTTGATGCAAAATCCGTTGCCGGAATTTTTTGAATATGCCAGCTCCGGAATGGCTGCAATGCCTCTTGGAACACTTGCCAAACAACAATGTGAATCAATATTGCAACGATATGGTTTTTTACCCTGCAATGCGGTATAATAGCTCACGCAACCGGTTTCGGGATTTTCGGCAGCGAATAAATGGTTGTAAATGGATTTTTCGATTTCTTTGATATATTTTGGTTCGCCGGTCAGGTAATACAACGCCTGGCTGAACTGCAGCCACGTGGTAGTTACACATCCTTCGCCCATGTGAACGTCGTTACCGGCAGGTAAAACAAAATCGGCTCTAAAAAACTCGCCTTCGCTGGTGGTTCCGGTGATATAAAGCTTATGGGCCGAAATGTCATTCCATGCAGTTTCCACGGCCTGAAGCAGTTTTTCATTTCCGGTCAAGTGGTATAATTTTACAATTCCGGTGAGGTTCGACATCATTTCATACGCCTTACCATTGCCTGTTTTGTCAACCTTTCCAATGGTTGTAAGAGTGGAAATGATTTTAGGACCATTTTCCATGTCGTATGATTTTATAATATAGTTGCAGAAATCGAGGTACTTTTTATCACCCGTAAAACGGTACAGGTAGGTCATCGGCTCAAGTACGCTGGTTGAAGCCATTCCCATGTGGGGCGAGTTGTCAATGATCCGTCGCTGACCCGGCTTTTCACCAAAAGTACGGCACAGCAGATCGCCCATTTTCACACAGGCATCCAATGCTGGTTTGTAGCCGGTTACCGAATAGTAACTCAGCAAGCCGAGGATATTGTATTTATGTGCCCAGGCGTCCCAGTCTGTCCAGTAATTTGCAGGCAAATAGGTTCCCAGGTAACCATCTTCATTTTGGCAGGAGATCAGGATATCAACAATTCGGTCCATTTGTTCTTTTAACTGCGGATTTTTGGTTGAACGCCATACCCGGCTTGCAGCATGGAGATATTTCCCGGTGTATTCGCCCACCCAGGTTTGCTTGCCCGGACGGTTGTAATAACATTCCAGGATTCCGGTTTCGTCGATATGAAGCAAGCGCTCGAACAGGTTGGCATTCAGCCGATCGTTTAAATATCCTCCAAAGGTCATATCTTCCAGGTCGAATGGCATGGTTTTGCCCGGAATGAGTTCTTTCACAACAGGATATTCAACCTGTTCGTTGATCCTTGGAATAGAAGCATATGCCAGCATGCTACCCGCAGTAAGGCTGCCAGGTAATGCACCGCAATTGAACGAATACTTAATCTTATAGGTTCCGGGGTCCTTAATTTCAAGAGAAATGTTATAAACCGAATCAATTTTGCTTCCGAAGGTAACCTGGTCATCTTTTTGAAATACAACCGCTTTACTTTTGGTGTTATACACTTTAACTTTTAGTGATCCTTCGATTTTATCGACCGGAGTTTTAAAATGAAAATGGAGTGAGTTATTGAATTTTGTATTGGGTGTAACGAATTTGCCAGGTTTATCGGTAACTGAAAGTATCAGCACATCTGGAAGTTGCACTTCTCCGATAGCATATATCCCTCCATGCATACCACCATTTCCGCTCATATCGTTTACCCTGATGGCAATTACATTTTCCTGGTCCCAATGAATCAATTCATAAGGAATCAGGTATGACCGCTCAGTATTCCAGCCTGAAGTACTGCCGATTTTTTGGCCATTCAGGTAGGTAATATCTTCATCGTCAATCCGCCCTAATGAAATTCGAACGGCTTTTATCAATTCACCATTCTTTTTAAGTGAAGAAGGAATTACGATACTTGTTCGGTACCAGGCAATTCCATCGTAACCTTCGTAACCCTGATTTTCCCAAAAATCATCCGGATTAATTTTTTTCCAACCCTGATCATTATATTCAGGCTTAGTGAATTCAGGGTTATCGCCGGATTGAAATTTCCATTCTTTTGGAATATTTATACTTTCAAATTTTTGTTGACTCACGGCATACGACGTAGCAATCAGGCTAATAATAAATGTGAAAATAATTGACTTTTTCACGTATAAAGTACTAATTGGGTTAATCATTTTGATAATTATCTTATAGGTTCATAACTTACTGTAATTTTTTAACACATCTGAATCCAATTGCTGGTGATCTGTTGAATCCCGGATTCAACCACCAGAATTTAAGACGTTGATTATTGGTCAATAATCCATTTTCTGTATACCATAAACTATGATAGGATTGAAACCAACTTCCTCCGCGCAGATATGAAAACCAGTGCATGCCATCATCGTGAAAACTGGCAGTCATTTCCGCAACATTTCCAGTCATATCGAGTGCGCCAAAAGGACTGGCGCCTTTTGGATAAGAACCTACCGGTTTTGTGCCGTTGGTGCCAACATTGGCTTTTGTGCTATCCCAATCATCGCCCCAGGGGAATAGTCTTCCATCAGAACCCTGAGCGGCATATTGCCATTCCTCTTCGGCAGGTAACTCTTTGCCCGCCCATTCTGTATAAGCTTTAGCATCCCAATAATCGACATAGACTACCGGATAGTTTTCCTCTCCCTTAGGATATGTTCCATTTTCCCAGTGCTTTAGGAAATTTTGATTGTCTTTGGGATGGTAACCTGATGCATCAATAAATTTCTTGAACTGTTTGTTAGTCACTTCGGTTTTATCAATATAAAAATCTTTTAAATCGATCCAGTAATCTTCAACATACGCGTCGCCAATTGGCCCCTCTTCGTATTTATTTAATTCAAGTCCTTCGCGCCATCTGTTTTGCTGTACATAATGAAACTTTCCTCCTTTAACAAATACCATACCTTCAACATTTTTCTGCGCATGAGCAGAGTGGCTGAAAACCAAAGAGAAAGCAAATATTAAAAAGCTATGTTTAACTAGCTTTAATAAGTGTTTCATTTTAAGCCAACTTATTTTCGTTTCTTTATTAATAACCAACTTTAACAAGTGCAACATCTTTAACCTCCTTTCTTTCGTTTCTGTATTGAATCATTACATAACCTTCACTCGTTTGCTTAACATTATCTTTTGCGAACTCCAGCGGTGAATTGGCATTAACACTTTTTGTCACTTCATTTATTAAAGCCCTATCAAACCCAATTAATTCGATTGTACCATCCTTCATTTCGGGTGCTGTTGCAATCCATCCAGTCTCAGTTTTTTCAACTTTCAATATCAAGGGACAAGCAACAAAACAGCCCAAATCTTCCGGCATTTCCTGAGGAAGAAAGGCAAATTTTTTATCAGCTTCAACTTTTATTTCAACAGGCCTTTTATTCCATACATCTACCATGTGCCAATTATCGGGTATATCGACTTCAAATAACTGACTGATAATTCTGTTATCAAAGAAATGAGAAACCTGCGCATGATTTGCCTGATAAAGAGTATATACTTTCGAATCTTTTCCGAAGAATCCGTTAACAAATAATTCATCTTTCTTAGTCGGCAATAAGGGAACGACATCCACAGAGTTTATTGCATCGGAGAAATCATGCATAATAGTGTTATACCTGTGAATCAATATTTTTTCATCCGAAGATTGTAAGTTGATTTCGCCAAAGACATCATCCCATACGGCGTAACCGGTTGCATTAAAGAAAGCTTTCTTGATTAAAAGCGTTCTATCTCTATCCCACCTTACAATCTGAAACGATCTATGCTCGGGAATAATGAATCGGAGTAAATCTATCCTTGGCATGGGCAAACTTGTAATCGGATGATCCCAGCTTGTAGTTGTTACTTCCAATCCGTCAAACCCTGGTCTGCCTTCTGTTACGAATTGAGCATCGGGATTGGACTGATCAACGGCTTTTCTAAATCGTCCATCGGACTTTCCCATCGTATCAAGAAAAAGACCATCGGCTTCAACTTTCCCAAGTACTTCTGCTTGAATTTTGTACATATCCTCTCTTTTGCCAATTATATCCCAGGGATTATAAGCCAGATAAACGTGAGTGTTTAATTGATGAGCTTTACTTACAAAATCTTTTAGTCCTTCTATACCGCCGGGCAAGTCTTCATATAATGCAAATTGATCTCTTGGATCAACGCCTACTCGTGGATACGCATGCCAAAAATAAAATAGATCGAATCCACCGTATTCTTTCTTAGCATTCTTTAGAAAATTTTCAATCAAATACTTATTTGACTCAGGATCGTAAATTCTATGATTATAGACAAATGAATGATAAGCCAGAAAATCTTTCTTATACTTTTGGAATCCCGGTCTGTTATAATAAGAAAAATCAAAATTGCTTCTTATTTTATTCCTGAACCAGTTAAACGCCTGATGCCAGTCGCCGGAAAATATTTTAAATGTGCCTGAGAATACAGTCAAAGTATCCCTTTTGCCGATCTGTAATGAAGTAGATGGCCATAGGGCTTGTTTGATATTTTCCGCCGTCCATTTTAAATCTGATTTTTTACTTTGAAGCATTACGCAAATATTCTTATCCGAAAATTCCAATATAGTTGGGAATGACGGATTGTCATAAAACTCAAGATCAACGGAATGAGCTTTTGGGGGACGTTCCCACGTAACGACCGGATGATAATCTCTCATTATAGATTCGGAATAATTTTCAAGAACATAACCTGAGGCTTTCTTATAAACTATTTTTCTATTCCCTCCCGGATCGGGTTGTAAAAAAGCTAGCCATGGAATTCCGGGTATTATTGACGTTTGATCTCCATTTCTGTATAGGTCGTGAAATCCATCTTCAAACTTGTTAACTACTTTTATGTTCGCAGTTATTGCCGAACTATTATTAAATCCAAGTTCAATATAAAGATGAAATGGATTTTCCAAATAATTAGAATAAGCATGAATTAAGATTTTTACATTGCCTTCTTCTCTTGTAATTTTTACATTACGAATTGCAAAACCAACATTATTCAAAGACCATGAATTATCGATACTGACCAGCGGCATCGGATTATTGGGTTGAATAAACTCTATGTTAGCTGGAAGATACTTAAGGGAACTCACTTCTAATTTATCATTAGTGGAAATTGTCATTGATAAACTATCGTTGGATATGTAGATAACCTTAGGTGTTACCTCATTTGGCTCTGCCTTTATTTGTATCTGAGCATCTACACTTCCGGGGAATAATGCTGCTGCAAATATTAATCCAGCAAAAAATTGTTTAATAAACTTCATTTATTTCTCCTTTATAAATTTGGGATGAATGCGTTAAGATATTCATTACTAAGTCCAGAAATTTAATCTTTTACAAACATAGGGAAGTCAATTTTAAAATTTACATCTACTGTTAATGCCAATTCTTTTACTATTTATTGAATAATTTTATAAAAACGATACCCAAAAGCCGGTAGTTTAATTTGGAATTGCTTAATATATTTTAGTGTTTGTGAGTTATCTAAATCCAGGAAAAATTTAGTGTTCACTCCACTCATATCTATCGTTACCTGTTGCTCTGTTGCCTGAAAATTGAAAACACAAAGTATCCTTTCTGCATTGCTATTTGCTTTTTGAATGAATGCATAGAATTGCCTGTCATCATTGGTATTCAGTTTTTGACGTTTGCCAAGCTGTTCAAAAGCGGCGTGTTCTTTTTTCAAATTAAGTATCGTGGCTAAAGTTGTATCAACCACATAATTTTCCTGGCTACGCAAACTTTTACAGTAAAGGTGACCAGTAGCAATACTAAAAGCAACATATTGATAATACTTCTGAGATTCTTTTATCCTGATATCGGCACCCATATATAGCACGCCACCTTCGGCCACCACCCGGTCGTGATATTTCAGCAAAGCCTCTTCTATTCCGGTCGTTGAATGGTTATCAATACCGTTGATCACCACATTGCTTTCCTTTTCCCACCAGATTCCAAGGCCATAATCCTGCACGCAATTCCATCCGCCATCGGTAATCCACGACACAGGATCTTCATGAAAACCACCAGCACCTTCAGGCTGAATAAAGGTATTTCCATACGAACTGATAATATCGGTAATACATTCTTTACCCATTTGCCAAGTGTAGTTTGTATACCAATTCACAGCATCCACTACCATTCCATCTATGCCTGTGTTCATCCAGTAATGCATGAGGTTCTTTACTTCCTGCTGCCATTCAGGGGACCAGTCGTACTGGGGTAATGAACAGGGTTTACCATCTTTATCAAAGCCTTCCCATTTACTCCAGTAGTATTTCTTTGCAATGGGACTATAGACCCATTTTTCCCATTTCTTCGACCCTCCGAGATAATAGGTGTCCGGAATCATCGGCGGCTTTGCAGTGATGCTGTCTGCCCAAATGAACCACTTTGTTTCTTTCGATTTTATTCCTTTGCTGATGTCGTCACAGGCTTTCAAAAAAAGTGGTGCATCGATGCTGCTATAGCCTAAATTGTCAAAAGCAATTACAGCAAGTTTCTTTCGGTGAGCTTGTCGTACGAGACGTTTAAAATCATCCATAGTGCCGGCAGCAGGATCTATCTTGTACCGGTCAATGGCATCCAGCCCTCCAAAGCTTTTACCTCCATACGGTGTGGCAAATATTTCTATAGCCGTAAATCCTTGTTTGATTATGGTATCTAACTGAGCGTTTAATACAAGTGAATCCAGGTTAAGCTGCTTAAAATGCGTGCCTTCCTTTAAGGTTACACGTAGCATAGCAGGTGCTGTCAGATACCATTTGTCTGGCACCTGATTGCGAAGGCTATTTCTGTAAGCAAGTGTTTCTTTTTCATTAGTTATTTGTCCGTGCAGACAATTAAATGAAAAAATAAAGATGAAAAGCGAAAGAATGAATAGCTGTATTTTCATAGTTAATTTATTAATCGATATAAGATTAAAAACTGTCTCAGAAAGTCTTGAGAAAAAGATTAGACACACAAATTATAAATTTCCTGGATGTCGTCATTGGTATATCCATTTATACCCCAGGAATCAAACAGTTTCATGGATTGTAAGGTTAACGCCTCAAAATCAGGAGATTCTATTTGAGCCTGGCCGAAGCGGATCGGTGTGCCAATGCTCGTATAAAAGGCTTCCATGGCTTCAATAACAACATCGGGTGAATCGGTATCTATTCCCAATATATTTTTACCATACTGCAAAATTCGGTGTGCAATCTGATTTTTTCTGAATTTCAGCCAGGCAGGAGTTACAATAGAAAGGCCAGCTCCATGCGCCACATCATAGATGCCGCTTATCGGATGTTCAAGAGCATGACAGGGGATGGTCCCGTTGGGAATACCACAGGTACCTAATTCGTTCCAGCCTAATGTGGCCGCCCACATAAAATGCGCCCTTGCATCGTAATCTGAAGGATTCACCTGAATTTTTAACATACTGGTCATTACCGCCTTAACCAGTCCTTCGATATAGCCATCCTGAACGGGCAAGGTCGTTGCCGAGGTGGTGAAATAGCCTTCTGAAAGGTGCGACATAATATCGGCACAGGCATAAGCGGTTTGTCTCAACGATAAGCTGAATGTGGTTTCAGGATCGAGAAAAGAGACTTTAGGGAAAAGAGCCGGAATACCGCCCATTCCGAATTTCTCCTTTGTATCTTCATTGGTAATTACCATTCCCCCGTTCATCTCCGATCCTGTGGCAGGTAAGGTGATTACGGTAATTATCGGAAGCGCTTTCGAGATGGATTTTGTTCCGGTAAAAAAATCCCAGACATCAGTATTTTCAATGGCACCGGCAGCAATGCCCTTAGCTTCATCCAAAACGCTTCCTCCGCCAACGGCCAGAATTACATCCACTTTTTCCGCTCTTGCCAGATCAGCACCTTGCCGGGTATGCGAAATAATCGGATTTCCTTTAACTCCCGGAAATTCAACTACAGCAATACC
>Ga0209430_1001483_pt1 | contig 17321 bp, 15 predicted proteins | sample BarGraIncub1133A_FD_184504 | JGI IMG/M metagenome (GOLD analysis project Ga0209430, IMG submission 184504) | Arctic peat soil microbial communities from Barrow, Alaska - Barrow Graham LP Incubations 11-33A (SPAdes) (version 2) | ecosystem: Environmental > Terrestrial > Soil > Wetlands > Peat... | reverse complement strand
CCGGATCGTACTTTCCATCGAGTCTCCCGGTGGCGCCATTGACGGTATGGAGTACGTGCTGCGCGCCATGGAAAGATGGGCCAAAGACGGCAGGTCCGTCGCCGTTGAGTCGACCTTTCAGTGTGCCAGCGCGGCAGCATTCATTCTGGCTATGGGAGAGTGGGGGCGTCGGCGGGTCGATCGCGGCACGTTTTTGCTGTTTCACAGCGCCCGCATTGATGGCTCGTCCATGGCCGGGATGACGGCGGCGTATTCGACCCATCTGTCGCACGCGCTCAATAGCGTCGACCGAAAACTGCTCGATGTGATGATCAACAAGATGCTTTTGGAGACCGGTGGCGCTGCAAACCTGGTCGACCTGGTATTGGCGCGGATTCGCTATGTTGAACTGCACTGGAAGGAGCTTGCGGCCGATCTCACCACACTGACCAGCGGAGTAGATGGCAACCGCAAACCCGATTGGCTGCGGGCGATCCAGAAGTGGACGCGCCATGGCGCTGATCCCCGCAAGTTTGTGCTGGAGATGAGGAAGCACCTCAACCTGCGCCTGCAGCAGGATGCGCGCATGGATCTATGCGAGGCCTTTGCCCTGTGCCTGATTGACGAGATTGACGAGGTGCTTGATGCCGGATCGGTCAAGCTTGCGCCGGCAACTGATGTGATCATGCAGGAACTCTTGCCGGATGAACAACCCCAGTGGCTTGAAGCCGAGTCGCCCAACTGCCCGGTCGAAGCAAACAAATATCTTGGTCCGAGAACCAGAACCTCCTTCGCACAATGCTCAAGGAGCGCACATGATGCTGTGTGATATGGAGCAATTTGATCGCGACCACGACCAAACCCTGAGCGGGATCAGGTTGCCGACATGAGTGCGAGATCCAACAACACGCGCCCGGACTCTAAGCAGTTCTACGGGCGCTTCCATAGCAGTGTTCGTTGGCGGGCTGCGAAAAAGCAGGATTGGGAAAATATGGTTCCCGTTGGCCGTGAGTTTGGCGGCCCGGAGTTCGAACGATTGAGCGTTCCGGTAGGCCATGCTCAGACGACGCCCGTGACGGCCTACCGTTTGCACATTGCCAGCAGATCAGGATCAACGCCTTCGGTCTTCGGAATGAAAACCTCCACGCCAAAGCCATCGTCACTGATGATGAAGACCATCTCGTAGTACCCGGCGTGTTCGTCCACAAGCTCAAACGATGGCGTGAAACCAGCGTGGCCGAACTGGATGCCACTGAAGCGGTTGACCATGATGGGGAACCCTATCTGACCACTGAGTGCGTCCAGGCAGTCACCCGGTTGCACGATCAAGAAGTAGCCCAGTTCATCCGGGTCGTATGGACCGTCCGGGCTCAGGTCCCGAACGGTTTTCTGGATCAGGTGGCGCAGTTCTGGATCGGCGACACGGGCAGCATCAAAAGGCTCACGAATGACGAGCATTTGTGGCCTCCGTGGTAGTTAACGGGTTTGAGCAACCGAATGACGTGCTGCGCCTGCTGGTACGGGCTTGAGCGGTGAATCTTGATATGTACATGAACATGATTTCCTTTCAGGCAAAAAAAGCCCACTCACCGAAATGGTGGGCAGGCTTGGGGGTGGGGGTTTGAAGGGGTACTGGGGAACTGGTGTTGCTATCTGCGACGGCGATGCCGAAGGGTCAGTGCACTGGCATAAAGGGCCGTGGCAATGGCGATCATCGTTACTGTCTTGAGGGCAAACGACAACACAGTGACCCAGGCGGACAAGGCGCCTAATTTGATGAGTGCTATGGCTATGGCTGCGGCGGCGAGGAAGGAAATGAACATGGGGATCCTTTCAGGGTTGGTGAGGGACAAAGAAAAAACGCCCTGAGATTGCTCTGAGGGCGCTGTGGTGGGGTGGTGGTTGGTCGTTTAGGCCATGTGTGAAGAATAGATTTATTGACCGGCGATAACGCGGCTTCAGCGGGGTACGATAGCAATATGACTCGCCAAAACACTCACCTTGAATCCGAAGGCGCCGAGTTCTTGGTGCTTGGAAATCTACTCACGCTAGGTATTCCTTCCTACAAGACGTACAACAACATGCCGGGCTATGACATCACGGCTACCAATCCCGAACGGAATAGGTCTGCACGAATTCAGGTAAAAAGTCGGTGGCGAACCGGGGCTGAAGGCTTCATCATCAAGAACTTCGACTGTGATTTCGTAGTCGTCGTATTGCTAAATCGTGGCTCCAAAGATGGCTCGGCCAAAGTGCTGGCTCCAGAATTCTATGTATTGCCTGTGGAAATGGTGCAGAAGCTGCACAATCCAAACAGCACTTGGGGCAAGTTGGCACTCTCAAAGATCCCAGGCTTCAAGGATCAACAGGACCAGTGGCCAATCATCAGCAAGTTTCTCAATGACAATCAGATCTGAATCGGCGGTCGAATGGGACTTCGCAGAGATTGCTAGTTTCCTAGTCGCCATCGCCATAGCCGGTAGAGCGTCTGTCACTTCAATAATTGATGTGCATGACTGAGTTCCAAAAATTGAGCACGCAGCAGATAGGCAAGCTCGGCGAATTGATCGTTCAATACCGTTTGCTCGAAATAGGAATTGAGTCAGCCCACCTGACGACAGATGCCGGTATTGATTTGGTTGCGTATTCGCACCGCCGCGAGAAAGCAATTACGATTCAGGTTAAGACCAATCTCAAGCCAAAACCGGGTGGTGGTAAAGGCAAGTTAGCTCTGGATTGGTGGGTCCCTGATAATCCACCGGCTGAGTTGTTGGCCCTCGTTGATCTATCTGAAAAGCGTATTTGGATATTTACCCGAGACGAAATGAGAATGAAGGCGCAGCAGAAGCCAGAAGGACGGCTTCATTTTTACATCCATACCGATCAAAATGTGAAGCGCCGCAACGATGCACCGGCTGCGTCATTGAAGGAATTTCACGAGTTTCTTCTTGAAAACCGCATCGACACTTTGTTCTAGGCAGCTCACGTCGTGTACATCGCGAACCCGAGCCCTGTTTTAAGCAATCTCTTTGCTGACAAGCCATACCAAGGTGTCGCTCCGGACCTAGCGACCTTTCTCTTTGTTGGCCTTGATGCCAACTATGACGCGGAAATTGAGTCCAAATCAATCTTCTCGAAGGTTCGCGAGTACCACGAAGACGGAGTCAAATTTTGGCGAAAACATGATGTGCACCACCCATTTCTGATGCCAGAATATTCTGGTGATGGGAAGTTCTACCATCGCAGTTTTGCGCGCATCGGTTTTTGCCCACAGCATGCAGATCTGGTGTCCTTTGTCGAATTGCTACATCTTCCAACGGTGGGCAGAAGCAAACTTGTCGCAACCGATCTTCAGGTGTCTCACCTCAAAATGTTGAACTCGGCCATACTTGATGGGCAAGCCGAGCATATATTCCTTCCGGCGGGTGTCGTTCGCTTGATGCAAGCCACAGGTGCCTTTCCATGGCTGCCGAAGAAGTCAGAAGGAGGCGCAGGGCCGCTTGGCATCATCTTCCGCTCCGGCGCAAAAACGGTTTACTCGCACTTGCATTTTTCTGTGTATGGCGAATTTGCAGACAGGAAGTCACAGCAAGCCACGGCAATAGGCGCGCTCCTGTTAAACGGCTGATCCGGACTGACACGGCACCGGGCTGGGCAAAGGTGGTGGCGCAGACGTTGGTGCTGAAAGCTGCGGCCAAGAAAGGGTTGAACATGTGGCCCCTTTCGAGGGGAGGGACCATTGCCCTGAACTGACCACGGCGAACGGGAGCATTTGCCTTGAAATTGTGGCCAAGGAAGGTGATGGTCTCTGTTGAGAATCGTTACTCTATTGCTCTATTTCAACGATCCGATCCCATCGTTCTTATTTTCTCTTTTTGGTGGCAATGTCCAAAGAGCCAGTTTCCTGCGACTTGAGTTACTACACCTACGTGTACCGCATTTCCAAAGCACGCAAAGGCGCGCTCTCGATTGGGAGGCGGTACCCAATGCGCCGGAAATCCTTGCAACTGCAGGGCCTCTGAAGGGATAAGATGGCGCCCCAATGCGCCTGTGAAGGATCCAGCCAACGACTCATTTGGATTCATACGCGGGACAATCGGAATTTGTGTAGTGGTCATTGCGACCAAGGCAGGAACGTGTGCAAGACGTTTAACGCGCAGGCCGGACGGTCTAAATTGGAGAATATGTCTCCAGATTTCGAGGTCCTCTCCTTTGCAATTCCATTCGAGCTTCACGTACGATGGGACTCGTATGACTTGGTAAAGAGTGTCGAGCCAATCCCTGAGCCATTGAGGATCAACAGATGACCATAACCTTGTCGACCATTCGCGGTTTTGTTCAATGAAACGCTGCTTCCAACGGGGCCATACATCGCGCTTACCCGCGTAAGCAGGCCAAGTTTCAATCCATTCAGCAGTCCTCATGGCGTTCAATGGCTTTGAAAGCCAAGCGCGCTCACCAGTCGGCGCGTAATCCTTGATGTCAACTCTAAGACACGTGGCTTCAAGAATGCCCTTTCTAACGCTCTTGAAAAGATCCTTACGCTCCTTCTCCAGACTCCCCAAATCAGAGGCAGACACCTTTGGGTTTTCATGAATTGGGTACCAATGCCATGGGTCCAGTTCGTAACCCCAGATTGGGAAAGAGGGCATAGTCTCCTTCCAAGAGGGTTTAGCACCTTGTAGGTCCAATTGCTCAAGCTTTTCCAAGAGCTTGGCCCAGTGGTTGATGCACCGTACACGGTCAGATTTAATTTGAGACGAAATCACGCTTTCGGCTTCCGTCGGTGCCTTTGGTCCTGAAATGATGGCGATAAGGCCAGCCCTCGCTTGCGCGTCAAGTCCTTTACCAACCACCGATGACAGCGTTACATCTGAACGCTCGAAAGGAAAGGTCTTTCGCTTGCTCAATGGCTCCTTAAGCAACTCCCGAACAACCTTTGAATCCGACGGGATTGGCCGTCTCCGCTGCCCGACGATAAAAAACCGCTCCCGATGATGGGGGTACCCAAAATGGTGGGGCGAAATGAGACCTGAAGAATCTCCGGAGCCGACATGGTCTGTAGCTACGATGTCGTATCCCAGGTCGGACTCCAAAATTTTGCGCACGCGAGACCATGTATTACCGCCGTCGTGCCTGGCGAAATTTCCCACATTCTCCAGCAACAAGAAAGCGGGTCTCTTTTCTTGAAGAATTGTTGCGATAGTATGGAATACTGTTCCTCGCGTATCCTCCAGGCCGCGCTGAGCACCCGATTTAGAAAAGGGTTGACAGGGGAATCCGGCGCACAGCAAATCATGGTCGGGAAGCAACGGCTTGCCATTTTTAGTCTTTCGAAGACCGGTCTCTGATTCATCCAAAAAACAGGTCATATCGCCATGAATCTTTACAAGCTGGCCTAGCTCATTGAATTCAGGCAAAGCGCTCAGGAATTCGGGGATGGCCGCATTTTTCGCCTTGCCCTTTTCGAATAGACTCGACTCCGCATGCAGCTTTCGGTACGTATCGCTGATTTCCGGGAAGTTGGTTACGTAGCACTCCCGCAGGTCATTTTCAAGCTCCGATGCAGCAACGCACGTAAAGGAGATTGGATTACTCAACTCAACAGCAGCTGCTCTAGCTGCATCTGAGAGTCCCTGATGAAAGCCGCCCAGGCCTGCACAAAAATCCACGAATCTAATCTCACGAGGCTCGTCGCCCACGCCCACATTTTTCAAAAGAACCCCTAAATAATTCGCCAAACGGAGCCGAGTGCGCTGCGGAGGGGGCTGACCAATAGCCCGCGCTTGGCACTTTAATGAACAGGATTATCATCTGAAGCAAATTGAGCAAGGTACTGTCACAGCGGGGCTTGGAAAAAAACAAGGGGGTACCACGACAAAAGTCTAAGACATTGATGTCCATGGCATAGCGCCAGATGTGTCCGAGGGTCCCGTAGAAGGGCTACTTCCTGAAGGGGTTGACCCGTTGGGTGGTCTCCCACGTTTCTTACCAAGAGTAGTCGGTTTGCCGATCGCACTTTGCCGAAAGCGAACTCTGTCGGTCAAGCCCTTGCTCTGCCTTGATAGTTCAATTTCGCTCGAAAAATCGGCAGTCTATGCTGATCCATCGATTTCATTAAACGGATCAAGACATTACAGGGAGTAAATATGGCAACGGAAAGCACAACAAATATACGTAACGCGCTGATGGCTGAGATAGTGGCGATTGCCGAGGTTTGCAACGGTGAAATTCCCGAGAATGAACAAACTCTTTGGCGCGAGTTGGCAATATGGGCTAACTGTCAGCCTAGTGGGGTGGCGTTTGAAAATGCACGTTCCGTATTTGTATATCTGGGTGAATCTTGGAATGATGACTATTTGGAAAGTGATGGCGTAACGCCAACGCTTGCGGCGTTGGAAACCACCCATGAAGGTATTGTTCGTCGGCGTTCAATGTCAGGTCGAGTAAATACGACTGACGAAGTATTGGATGCCGAAGATGAAGACGACGTGGGGTTGACTGTAACGGGCAACCTCAATGTAGCGGCTGACGGGTGGAACATAACGAGTGTTATGGAGTGGATTTCGTCCGGTCGTTTAGTGCTAAACCCTGAATGGCAGCGTTCTTTCGTTTGGAAATCGAAAAAACAACAAGCACTAATTGAATCAATGCTCTATGGACTGCCCATTCCATCATTCTTGTTATACCAAAACAGCGCAGGACAGATGTTTGTCATTGATGGGCGTCAACGATTGGAGACCATAAGCAGATTTATGGGGCCAGTAGAGGGACGCGGTGAAAGGAAAATACGGTTCAAGACATTTAGTGCGAAGCAGGACGGATGGAAACCTGGACAAGCTTTAAATCGTGCTGCGAATAAGTACTACCAAGATTTGCCACCCGATCTAAAGTTGAAATTTGATCTTACGAGCTTGAGAATGGCCGTCCTCAACGTGGAACTTAGTCAATTATATCAAATATTCAAAAGATACAATACTGGCTCAGTTGCACTTAATGCTGCAGAGATACGAAATGCTGTTTACCAGAGCACACCTGTGCATGAATTTATGTTTCGTCTCGCTGGAGAGCACCGCGATCCGTCCCGATATTTGGACGCCGCTGAAAAAGGTGTTTCAGAAGACTTCCGAGAACTCATGCGCAACAAGAGTCAACGATATGGAGCTTATGATTTTATTGGGAGATTCTTGGCTTTTGCAAATGAAACAACTGGCTCAGTAGCCAAGGCAACGGTCTCATTTATGGACCGCTACGCAAATGCTCAACCGGAAAAATTAGAAGAGTTCCGGCAGCAGTTCATTGGCGCCTTTAAAGCGACTACTAGGTGGTATGAATATCCCCTCATCGAGCCCCGGGATGGGGGGCAATTTCACGCCTGGCTGGCAACAATTCAAATGGTTTCCGCTAGTCACTGTCTAAAGCTAATTGCTTCCGGGGTCGTCAATGACGAACAGATTGGTAGTTTTGTCGCAGCTAGCTGGATACCGTTTGCAGAAAACAAGGTACTTGTAGAGAAACAGAACTCAACGAATTTTTGGAAATTTCAAAAAACTTGGATTGATAGTATTGATTCTTATGTCGACTCCATTAATCAAAGTGCAAGTGCCGCATAGTTCAAGCATGGCGTTCTTATGGGGGGGGCCATCCGAAAGGCCAGAAACAGACGATTTTCGACCAAGGTCGCGCGATTGGTGGAATCAGTATTGCCAAGCACTAAATCTTAGCGCTGAAGGCTTTTCTGAAATCTATCGAACGAGTTGTCAAATTGGTGGCATATTGCCAGATCCTTTGAGATGGGGCGACTGCCCGCGACCATTTAGAGGGTTAGTGGTCGGTGCAGTTCAAAGTGGCAAGACTTCTAGCATGATTGGCGTTTCTTCCGTGGCACTGGATCAAGGGTATCGGATAATAATAGTACTGGCAGGTGGTAAGGATGACCTGCGGCGACAAACGGCGCGAAGGTTTAACACTCAGTTACTCCGACAGCGTGACCAAATCCCGGGCTCGGGAGGCGCATGCACGTTGGCTGCTGACGTCGATGAGAGGCCTTTGGGTGGGGCTGCATTGCCCTACTCCATAGACGTGCATGAATGGAACCAGGCCCACATACGCATGCGCGCCACGTTGCAGCGGGGTGAGCCTTGTGTTTTTGTTATAAAAAAGTTGCTTGCTAGTCTTTCACGAATGCGCCAACTATTGGCTAAGGCATATGATGAGTTTGGCGCTAACAATCTTCCAACTCTGGTGCTGGACGATGAATGCGATGACGCCTCTGTTGACAGGGCGGAAATGCCTGTGCCTGAAGCAATTAGCAACTTATGGCGTTTACCGAATCCACCTCCTGTTGCATACGTCGGATATACCGCTACAGCAGCTGCAAATTTGCTTCAACAGCCAAACAATGAACTGTACCCAGAGAATTTTGTCTATCTGCTGCGATATCCAGACAAGGACTCAACTAATCTTACATACCGTGAACTTAATCCGAGTTCCTGGTACTCAGGAAGCAGTTGCTTCTTTGCTGCGTTTGGCAATGACGCCTCGCCCGACGAGAATTTCCTGGTTGCCACGACGGTACGAACTCAGGATATTGCGAGGCCTTTTGACGCAGCAGGCAGCTTAGAAGATTCGTTGATCGCTTATTTGGTATCTGGCGCGTATCGCCTGGCACTCCAAGTTGGATTTAGCTTTACCGATTGTGATGCATTGCCTAAGCCGCATTCAATGCTAGTGCAGACTTCCGCTTCAATGCACGAACATGAGAAATGGCTGAAGGCTATCGCGGTGCTCTTTGGCGGATCAGTTCATGTAACCGACGGAACTTTTGATGCTGAGGTGGTTGCTGAAAGGCTTGCTGCCAACGAGGGGCAATGGAGGCAATGGTATGAAAAATTCACGCATTCCCGCGAGAGACTGAATGTTGAGAGACCATCTGCCGAACCTCTTAAATTCGCGAGTTGGGCACAAGTGAGGTCTCACATCGTCTGCGTGGCACAGAATGTAAAAATTCGTGCTGTGAACAGTGACCCGGATATCGGGCAGAGTCTTGATTTCAATTCGAAATTGATGCCAGATGGTTCAAAGACTCTACCAGCCGATATTTTTGTAATTGCAATCGGCGGGGCAAAACTGTCCAGAGGTATCACCTTGGAAGGTCTATGTATTTCGTACTTCACTCGATGGAACCCTGCGCCAACTGAAGACACGGTACTTCAGATTTGTCGCTGGTTTGGATATCGAGGTTCGCATCTTGCTTTCTGCAGAATATTTACTACTCAAAGTATCTATGCAGGTTTGCAAGAGATCAGTGAAAACGATTATGACTTGAGGCTTCAATTGTCCAGATTAATGGAACAAAAAAAGACTCCACGCGATGCGGGGTTAATTCTGAAATGCAACCCAAGATCTCTACCCACAGCGAAAATTGGCGTTGGGACTATATTTGAAACGCGGTTTAGCCCGTATCAAAATGTGTTTCGTGACGTCGAAATAGCTGAGTTCAGTGGATGCAACCAAAGTGTTGCTTTGGCGCTGGTGAAACGGATCTTCAATGCCAACTGTGAAACAGTACGAAATGATTCAGGGAAGCAGCGAGGATGTATCTCGAGGGATTGGGATCCCCTCGATATTGCATCAGTCCTGGATTCGCTCCAGTTCAAAAGACACAATCCAGTGTTGGAGGGCAATCCTCTTGCTCAATTTCATCGTCCAGTTGATCCTGGCCGGACAACGTGCACTTCTCATGGATTTTCAAATGACCTATATCAGGTAGCAGCATACATTCGCGAATGGTCAGAAATGGCCAAAGATGGAAAAATACAAGGACCTCCTCTTTTCAATGTGGGAATATCATTTGGCGAAGAAGTGAGCGGGTGTGAGCCATTTAACTTTCCTCTTATGAACCGTGAGATATTAGCAATTGGGAAGCTAAATGGTACTTGGACCGGCAGAAGTGGAGCTTGGAGAGGGGACTCAAGGTTTGACGACCCGGACACCAACCTCTTATTGGATGGCTCGTCACTTCGCGCCGAAGGTGCAAACGGGCTATTGCTGCTATACGTAATACATAAAGCTGCAACAGGTCGGCAAAATAATGGACTGGTGCGCGCGGTTCACACGGTCACCTTTGGGATTTCAATTCCAGAGGGTGGACCAAAATTGAAACGAGTTACAGTTGCTCCGGGATGACTAAGGAATTTATGCCAGTTAGTATAGAAAATATCATTACGAAGTTTGAATCCGTGGCGCCTGCCCAGGGGCAACGATGGAATGTCGATCAACTTGTTCAAAATCGCTTGCACTTAACTCGATCTGAGGATGGGCACTTTGGAATTTTCTTGGAGGGTAGTCTAAGTTCATTTGGGCCCCTGCCAGCCTTTGATGAATTGCAGCATTCTGATGACGTGAGAGATCTGAGCACCGATCGCCGATTTTCTGCATTGAGAATTCGCTGTGTAAATGAAGTTAATTCCAGTCGAATTCTTGCTCATATAGCATATGAACTTGGGTGGCGTTTAGAACTAAAACCAAACGTCGAAAATTCAACCTTAATACGGGAAGTTGGTTGGCTCTTAAGCCTAATCGGCAAGCAACGTACAACAATGGTGTCTGAGCGGCAGAAAGGGTTGGTTGGGGAGTGCCTTTTTCTGCGACTGCTGCTGCTCCGTTGTCATTCGCGTGGCCGGGATATTCAGGGTGCTCTTGACACCTGGACCGGACACGAAGCCAGTAAAAGAGACTTTTATAGAGAAGGGATCGCAGTTGAGGCAAAGGCAACTGCAAATGCGACTAGGTTGCACCATATTAGTAGCCTCGATCAATTGACAGCACAGACGACTGATGAGAAAGTATTTTTGTTTTCGGTTGGCATACGACAAGACGCCACTGCACCAAAAAAACTCACGCATTTCATTGCTGATATTGAGAATCTGTTAATTAATGCCAGTGGAAATGCCGATGTGAATGCGTTAGAGAGTTTTAGATCAAAAGTCAAAGAATATGGGTTTGACAGTTCGCTATCTGACTTGTACGAGCGAGAGCCAGGTTTTCTAGCGCCACATCTACCGCCTTCGGTCTTCCGTAGCTCGGAACTCCGTGCGCTTTCAACAGCAGATTTTATTGGTGGCGGGCCTCCCGAGACGGTTCGATCGGTTTCTTATGCACTGGAGGTAATGGCGGATCCACTTAGTGACGACGGTTTGCTCAAGGTGATCGATGAGTTGCTTGGACTTCCAACTTTCGCCTAGACAGTTCGGGCCAATGCGGCGAGGATCGGCAACAGAATGCTCAGCATTTCAGGGCGTGTTTTGTGCCATCGAGTTAGTGCCGATGGTTAATTTGTTTCAATGCGTGGCGCGTCTAACATAACGGTTCGAGGTTTGCAACATGTCACTTGAAAAAGTAGTTTTGTCAGCGCCACTTAACTTGCAGAACGGCTTGCGTTGGTTTGCGGTAAATTCAGGTAAGACCGTCCCATGGAACCCTTTGTTAGCGAACGGGACAAGATTGTTTTCAACACCCAAAGGCATATACAAGCCCGAGGGGGGTGTTTACGCGCTGAGTGTCCGACAGACCTTGAAGAGTTCTTATCTTGATCGAGAGCCGATTTATCGTCCTGATGGAACTTGGACTTACAGCTACTTCCAAGAAGGAGATTCACCCGATGACGACGGGTTGTACACAAATCAGGGTTTAAAACACAGCATGAATGATGGAGTACCTGTTGGGGTCGCCAGGCAGATTTCAGCAAAGCCTGGTCCAACAACATATAAAATTCTTGGCATTGCAAAGGTTTCAAGCTGGAAGGGCGGATTTTTCCAACTGGATGGCTATGCTAATGACGGAAGAATTACCTCAATTCCAATAGAGGGGCCGTTGAGAACGGAGATTTCCGAAGTTGAATCCATGATTACTGCAGACTTGTTTGAGCCGACTTCCCAAATTGATGCGAGAGAGCGAGTGCTGAGCGAAATAGTGCGGAGGAGGGGGCAGAAGGCCTTTAGATTCAAGATGCTACGGATATACGGCGGACGATGCGTAATCTGCGGTTGCAATGTTGAGGCAATCCTTGAAGCAGCTCACATCACGCCTTACCTTGGGCCTGAAACAAATAGACCCGGAAACGGGTTGCTTCTCCGAACTGACTTGCATACCTTGTGGGATCTTGGGTTAATTGCTATAGATACGAAAGAAATGAAAATTTGGGTGTCTCCAAATCTGATCGGTTCGGAATACGAGAAATATAGCGGCCAATTTTTTGTAACTCCTAGAGGCATTGCAGACTGGCCATCTAAGAATGCACTTGATGCTCACTGGCGCTTTGCCACAACTTAGATATGCCGTAATCTGGCCTTTCCCCAGCTAATCACCACTTTCATGAATTTCGGATGCAGGGTCAAGATGCATCTTTGGGCAGCAGTGCTACCTCGACAACAAGCCAATCAATTAATTTTTTACTTAATCCCGGAAAAATTACTCCCACTGGTATTCGTGAAAAAGTACCGACGATTCTGTTTCGGTCTAAGAATAAACCATTGACCTTGGTCGCCTGCTTGCGAAAATCGATAGAATCTGCAAATGCAAAGGGCATCGCAAATCCGCGAACAGGCTCTGAGTTGAAATTAATTACCTTTTTCCACAAATTGAGGTCCGGTGTCTCCGCTGATACGGATTTGCCCAGTAGCGCCAGAATTCAGTGACCACCCCTCGGAGTATCAAAACTCAATGCTTTAGCGGGTTGCCGAACTGATGCCCTTGGTCAGTCAAAATTGGCAGGGGTGGTCAAATCAGCATTGGCGGCAACAGTTGGCGACCACGGAGTTTACTTCCGGCAAAAATTTGAGTCGGCCACCGGATGACTCTAGGTGATCATGGAGGTCTTCCCAACCCGGGACTACACGCCGCAACAGTTCACGGGCGGAGTTAAGGTTAATTACTGGTTCCAAATTAGGCATGAGCAACGATATACGGAAAGGCGGGCATGTAATCGAAGGAAAGATGTTCAGGATACTCGGGAAAGCCCACTAAAATACCCAATTAGCTCAGGTCGGCATTCACGATACCGGCGGTAGTTGTAGTTAATTAAGGAAAAACTAATGCAAGACCGAGCATCGCGATTCAGCGTGGCCCCATTTAGAGGGCAACCGTTGGACCTATGGCAGGGAACGATTCTTAGCGGGTCCGATCGCAGTCGCCCAAACAGACTTGTAGTGAGTGCGGACTGTGACCTTCTTAATGACAAAGGCTCCGGGGAGTTCTTCTGTCTGGACGTCTTTTCCACAAATGCATTTGTCTCAGAAGTAGTACTGCCAGAAACTACCGATGACTTGCTCTCCGTACTCACAGAGGAAGCCAGAGACATCGCAACCACACGAAATTCAGCTTTCTCAGCAATAGCTGGCCCCATCCTGCAGCAATGGCTCCTTGGAGGAGACTTGACCAGATGGTCCAAAGACCTCCCAAAAGTTCATGGTAATGATTTAGATTATCTTGTCGAACTCGCAAAATGTGCAACTCGACTAACAAGTTCTCGCGCCGAACCATGCAAGTCGCCGGCAAATGAAGAGTCAGTCACCTCATTGCTTTTGACGTGCGCCAATCAGCAGCTCAAGGCAAAGGTGGAACAGGCGAATAAGAAACTCCGTAAAGTGATCGCGGGTCGGCTGCAATCCTCGAGGTCAGACCTCTATGTTTTCCCCCCAATGCCAGGTAGCTCCGAAAAAGGCCACTTTATTCCATTCAAGTCACTTGGATTGATGAAGAGGTCGCAGGTCTGTGGGTCCCGTGTAGACTTGTTAGAGCGGCCAGACGGGTGCATTCCGATGGCTGTTTGCAGACCAGTACTGATGCATTCGCTACTGCAGAAGTTAACGCTGTATTTCACCCGGATTGGTCTTACGGATCAATTTAAGACTGAACAGGAATCCGTCATAAAGGCAATCATGGAGAAAATTACATGACTAAGTTTGTTTTCATCTCGCTTGAATCTTGTGCATTTTTTCAAATATATGGACCTCCGCCGAAGGAGTGGTTCTCGAGTTTTTCCTCTGAACTCATACCGTTGCTTCTATACAAAAGTAATGCCGGCGATGTACTAATTCTTACACCCAATGAAATATCAAACATCGGGGGTGCTGGCTTTACCGTCCTCGTGGCAGATGACGATGGATTATTTCCTGAGATCAAGAATGGACGAAAGCCTGAGGCCTTCAATCGGATACTGCGTCTAGTACAGACTGTTGTCGATTACTCCATTTCTATACCCGCGCTCTGGAAACCATATAACGCCGGTAGCTTCATCACTATTCAATCAAATCCGCGAGCTTCAGGTGTCCGAACACGCCTGTTGTTTGATAGAAGATCAAGTGCTAACCTATTTGGCCTCTGTTATGGCGCCATCGCTGAGGAGTTTGACTTACAAAATATGCCAGTTGAGTTAATCGATCTCGATCTTGTCGAGGCTCATCTACGTGCGATAAAGCAAGAATCATTGGAAAAAGGCCTTGGCAGAGCGCAGGCCGATTCCTTTGATCTTGAGGTGACAAATAAGGTACTCGGACTTGGGGATTCACTCCAAACATGGTACGAGTCCAAGCTAACGACTACTCAGCGAGTCTTTACTGACTTCGCTTTGACAAAGAGTGTGCGTGTCCGCGGTCCAGCTGGAAGCGGCAAAACCATCGCAATGGTTGTGAAGCTTCTTCGACAATTTGAAGCTGACAAAAAACTTCAGAAGAATAACCGCTATGCCTTTCTCACTCATAGTGAAGCAACGGTAGACCTAGTTCGCTCGATGCTTCGTACTATGGTTTCAGAACAAGAACTTGCGGCTTTAACGGAGCAAGGCAACCGCTTATATTTGGGAACCCTCTATTCATTGGCCTTTGAAACTCTGGGCACCGAACTCAGAGGTGTTTCCCCTCTCTCTCTCGACGGGCGCGCGGGAAGGGAAATGCAACTAGAACTCTTAAATAGCGTATTCCGAGTCTATTTCGATACGAATTGGCCGGGCCGAAAGGGCGGGTGTACGGACGACTTTGTGAGTCGAATGAATGAAGCTCACACTAATGAAGTCGTCTGCGCATCATTTCTCTTAGAAGTTCTGACGGAATTTGCCTGTGTAATTGAACCCGAAGGAATTGCTAGGTCAGCGCAGAAAAGGGAAGAGTATGCAGCCAAATCGTCGCGTGAACCGTGGCGATTGAGGCTATCCACTTCTGATGAACGCCGTGTAATTTTGGATCTACATGCCGAATTTAGAAGGGAGATGCGTGAAACAGAGTCGATCAGTGTAGATCAACTCATCGCTGACTTTGATCGATTTCTAGATTCCAACGCTTGGGACTTAACTCGCGCCACCTCCGGTTTTGATGCCATTTTCGTGGATGAACTTCATCTCCTAAACAGGATGGAGCGAATGTTAATTACTTCACTTCAAAAGAACCCTGAAGCCAAGCCCATCGTAGTAATGGCCGAGGACGTTAAGCAAGATATTCGGCGTGTTGGCAACGGTCTAAAGTCTTGGCAAAATCAATTTGATGGACTAGAAAACTTTAATCTGGACGAGGTTTTTAGATACACACCTCAGATTAATGAGTTCCTTCGCGTGATCGATGAGTTCGCTCCGACTCTTAATCTAGACGAGGATTGGCCCAACTACATGCAACGTAGCCAACTTCCTCCAGGACCTAAACCCGACGCCCGAATTCTATCGAATGTCCGTGAGCAGTATGACACTATTTTCCCGGGAGCATCAATCGCCGCGAAAAGGAGAAAAAACGGTCGGACAGTTGCTGTCCTAACGTGCGATTATGCGAATTTCAAACAGTACCTAAAGGCGGGAGAGCATCGGGATCTGTTTATTCCCGTCGAGTCTAGAGAGGACATAACTTCCATACCAAATCGGGGGACCAAATTTGTTCTATCTATGCCGGAATTTGTGGCAGGCCTTCAATTCGACGAAGTCTTCCTCATTGATGTAAGCGTGTCTGTTCTCGCTGGCGGTGAAGTGGTCGGAGCAAGGGACAAGCGCCGAGGACTGTCGACGGTATATCTCGGAAGCAGTCGCGCAATGAAAATTTTGCATATTTCTTCGCTGAAGGACGCAGGAGGCCTGCCTGTTTTTGTTGAACACGCGGTGACCACAGACGTGTGCACACGCATATAAGCATCGGCTTATCCAATCCTCCCGGACAATCAGCCTAGTCCAGGCGGCACCACAATGTGACAATTTTGACGAATCTTAGCGAGACGTGACGAGAGAAGATGAGCCTAAGTATTTGATAAAGAAGGGTTTTCACCCGCTGTTAATCCGTAGGTCGAGAGTTCGGATCTCTCAGTGCCCGCAGTGGGGCGTTCAAGCCAATCCATAGGTGTGCCTTCTGGTGTTGTTGGTTTCAAATGCTGCAGCTAGCGATTCAGATGAGCCAGTGGAAGTGTCAGAAAACCGCGATATTCCGCAAGAATGATCATCATCGCACGAGATATTGGGCGCTATGGTCATTGCGGGCGAGTCGCTTCCCCAAAACGTGAATCGCGAGCGTTGAGAATCAACGGTGACTGCCGGAGACCTCCATACAGCGCTGCGGTGCTGACCTCCGTTGTGGTCTTGCCGCGAGGTTGTAGGAATGGACCCGGCATTGGCAAATGCGTCCGAGATTGTCAAAATTGGCACATCGTGGCAACAAGCAGGCCGGGAATGCAGGGTATTCGATGAATGGTCGGATGGGTATTCCGGTCGATCATGACCGGTCATTCCGGTTTATCGTGACCGGCGATTCTGGTTTATCGTGACCGGTCATTCCGGCCGATCGTGACCGATGTCCGGAGCCGGTCTGAACGGGCCGTCATGACGCTGTAACAGGCGCTCGGGTCCCGTCACAGAATCGACCAAGCGGCGTGCAGGAGCTGCGCATATTTATCCCAACCCATGCGGGCTAGTCTTCTCTGGTTTTTTTCACTGGAGCCGACATGCCCGATACCCGAAGGATCACTATGCGTCAAATCAAAGACGTCCTGCGTCTCAAACTCGAACTCCACCACTCGCACCAGCACATTGCTGCCTCACTGGGCATCTCCAAAGGCGTAGTTGCCAAATACGTCAAACTGGCCAGCACCGCTGGCTTGTATTGGCCCCAAATCCAAGCCATGGACGAGACGGCACTGCACACCCGCCTGATGGGGGCTTCCCAGCGCGCCAGCAGCTTTGTGACCCCCGACTACACCCTAGTGCGTCAAGAGCTCCGTAAGCGGGTGGTGAAGTCATCTTGCGGGGAGTGGAAATTCTTAAGACCATCGTGTCCACTTCAACACAGGTGGACACATGAACACTCCAAATCCAAAGA
>Ga0209430_1001482_pt1 | contig 17322 bp, 17 predicted proteins | sample BarGraIncub1133A_FD_184504 | JGI IMG/M metagenome (GOLD analysis project Ga0209430, IMG submission 184504) | Arctic peat soil microbial communities from Barrow, Alaska - Barrow Graham LP Incubations 11-33A (SPAdes) (version 2) | ecosystem: Environmental > Terrestrial > Soil > Wetlands > Peat... | reverse complement strand
CACCTTCGGACCTATCACAGGCGATGTTACCTTTGGAGCCGTTACCTTCGGACCCATTACAGGTGACGTTACCTTTGGAGCTGTTACCTTCGGACCTATCACAGGCGATGTTACCTTTGGAGCCGTTACCTTCGGACCCATTACAGGTGACGTTACCTTTGGAGCCGTCACCTTCGGACCTATCACAGGCGACGTTACCTTTGGAGCTGTTACCTTCGGACCTATCACAGGCGATGTTACCTTTGGAGCCGTTACCTTCGGACCCATCACAGGCGATGTTACCTTTGGAGCCGTTACCTTCGGACCCATTACAGGTGACGTTACCTTTGGAGCCGTCACCTTCGGACCTATCACAGGCGATGTTACCTTTGGAGCCGTTACCTTCGGACCTATCACAGGCGATGTTACCTTTGGTGATGTCACTTTTGGAGCAATTACCTTTGGAGCAGTCTCAACACTCTTATATTTCACTGAGACATCATTCCCCAATATCACTGTTGGAGCGGGTAGCACCCTAGCTGTTACCGGTCAGGATATCTCTATTCTTAATACGTCGACATGGCTTACTCAAAATAATACAGCTACTGATGTAACGTTCCTACTGCAGGGTAGCCCTGACAACTCTCTCTGGGTAAATGACGGTATCGCTACAACGGTCAATAGTACAACCGGACCTTTACTTGTAACTTCTAACTTTTTCCTCAAATATTCGCGACTATTTTTTAACAATCCCGCTGGTACGGACGTGACTCTTAATGTTTGGTTCAATGGTCAAGGTTAATTACTAACTTTCATAGTTCGGTAATAAAAAGTGCCCCCGATCACTGGGGGCACTTTTATTACGAACTAAGTAAAAGGATAAAATATTATGATTTAAAAAGCATTTACTAAGTTTTTGCAAACATTATTCCAATACATACGTAGAACTTCAGTAAAAACCGGTTCAGGATAATAATGAAAAAGAGAATTTGCTTCTTTTAATTTGATAAACCATGCTAGCACCGCGTGGGCAAAAGAAATATCGGGAATAAATTGGTTTCGACTAATTGTCCAATGCAGCAAACATTCCTGCTCTGATGCTTTAATGCCGAGGGCATTAAGTTGCTCAAGTTGAATTTTTTCGGTTTCTTCCCGTACTTGTTGCGCTTCTTTGGCACTTTTTTGCATACTTGATATCCGATATTTTAGTAATACTTGCGGGAGACTGGTAATATCGTATTTTTTTGCGATCTGTACCCAGAGGCCGTAATCTTCCGCATGTGGATACAGGTATGAATAGTAAAAACCACTTTCTAATATAGTCTTTCGGAGCATCACAGAAGGATGGGCGATACAACAGCCAAATAACAGCACACACTTAGCTACATCCGGATTATCAGTAAATTGCCAAAAACTTTGCTCACAATCGCCAAAGAGTTCCACCCAAGTCCCACACACAGCAATATTTGAGTGTTGATCCATAAATTCCACTTGTTTGGCTAACCGTTCCGGCAAGCTAATGTCATCTGCATCCATACGCGCAATATACTTACCATTGGCCATTTTCATTCCCTTATTTAATGAAGCAATTAACTTAAGATTGGTTTCATTACGTATAAGCATGATACGTGAGTCGGTGTAGGTTTTAATTATATCAAGACTCTTATCAGTAGAACCATCATCAATAATAATAAATTCAAAGTCGGTAAACGTTTGGCCGAGAATACTCTCTATCGCCTCACTTAAATAATCTTGACCATTATATACAGGCATAATAACGCTAACTTTAGGTGTCAGGCCTCGGAATTCCACCTCATGCATACATTGCGCTCCTTTCTGATTCCGTAAATGTAAGCTAAAGCCCACAATTGAACTTTCGATACATTATATTCAGGTTATTTTTCATTGTACGCAACGAAAAACAGAAATATGATCAGCACTGTAAGTATAAGGAACATCTTGGGCCAGTTGTTCATATAATACATTAAATGTTCTTATATAGATGCGATATTGATGAAAGCTTTTCTCCTTGCCGCGGGATACGGAACAAGACTAAAGCCAATTACAGACACTATGCCAAAATGCTTGGTTCCAATTCATAATCAACCCCTTTTAAACTGGTGGATTAAACTGCTGAGAAAACACCATATCTCTGAAGTACTTATTAATACTCATTACCTTAGGGAAGAAGTTAATAAAATACATTTGATTTTAGGACATGTTATCAGTTATGGTTAAATACTCTACTTGACATATTATTTTTCCTCATCCGCCTCAATCTTTGGTGAACCTTAGTTTGTTGCCATAATTAAAAGAAATATTAATGTATGTAGTAAAGACTACAAACATTAATAGAAAAGACTATATAAGAGGAGATAAATCTATGATACAAAAATTCATAAAACCCCCAATGATAAATTCCTGTATTCGTAATGTTCCTACAGACCTTTGCCCCCAAATAGAGCAAGTTACATCGGAAAGTCATAGGATGCTACGAGCTATATCACTAAACGAATCAGTAACGGTGCTAGCTCTAGCTGATCTACAATTCACCTCACCTATTGACGTTTTGGTGTACGATTATTCTTATCTTGTCGTTAACACTGGCACTGATTCTGCAGTGGCTTACTTACAAATAAGCCCGGATGGCACAACCTGGGAAACCCAATCAGATACCAAAGCCATTGATGCCGGCACACTAGTCAGTTTTGTTCCCGACGTTATAGCTCAATATGCCCGCCTAGCTTACCAGTTGCAATCAGGATTGTTTACTTATCTACAAATCTATACACAAGGGCGGTCATACAGCTAATAAGATATGTCGAGAGGCTGTAAATAACAAGGATGTTATTTTTGGTTGAAGCTAATAAAGTATGTTGTGTTTTTGTTTATAATCATAAATATGACAATATTGATAAGCTGCACAGAATATATGGGCAGCGTTTCAGGAATTGTTATCATCTTATCCCATTCTATGATGGAGATCATCCAGATGTTATACCTATTTATGAAAGTTCATATACTTTCCAGGGCTATTCATTATGGCAACACAGTGGAAGCTAATTTGTATGACGCATACCTTGCTTTAATTAGTGCTGGAATTGTTCACTAGGATGAAGCTAGAGTATTGGAAGCATGGCTTAAGGATGTCAATTATACCTGATTAAAATGAAAAGACCCGGAGAACTTCTCCGGGTTAAAATTTTGCATCTAACCATGGCTTTTAAGTTGGTATTATAATCCATTCAGGTGGAGTAGCCACACCACTATCATGCCCCTCTATTAATTTGAGAAAATCTTGTGATGATTCAACCTTATCATTGAGCCACTTATCTGGGGCAATGACAACTTTATCTACGCTACTATTTAACCATGCCGCCCAAAAGCCAAAATAACTATTTGAGATAATAAAATGCTTACATGTTGTCATTAAATACATGTCAAATCCACCTTTGTCATTATTATTGCATTCAACATATGTAACAGGGAATTGCATCTCTAAGTTATCTTTAACCCATTGCATATCATTTGAGAAAATAAAAAAATGTGGTTTACTCCAAGATGTTTTTTCCAATAGTACTTTTATAGCGCGTTGATAATAATCCGCCGTTAAGACTTCATGAACACTACCTACAAAATCGCCTCTACGGATATGGATAGCAACTGGCATCTCGACTAACCTAATTTGTCTCTCAATCTGCAAGTTTTCATTGTCTAGTTCTATTTTAAACACAAGTTTTTTCTTAATAAAATCCTCTGCCATTGAAAAGTAGCTATAATTGGCAAAATATCCATCTACATATCTATTGCATCTTTCGCTGAATAATTGATCATCATACTTGAAGCATTGGCTATGATTATAGTAATAAAGAACTTTATATTCTTTAATTTCTGCTACTGTAGCTACATCAATATGGATATCAAAGACATCATTCAAACAATATTTTCTATTTTCTTTACCTAAAATATCCTTACCACATTGCTCAAACCACAATAAATCGTATTTTACTTTTACATTCAAGTTCTTTTCTAAAAGACTGCCCACAGCAAATTTTGTTATTTGGCTCGCCAAACCACCATCTACCATAATAATATGTAGTGGTCTATCGTCTGTCTTTTGCTGTACATCTTTCATTTGTACAACCTCCAATTTCGCTTAAATAACTACTACTTGTTCTAAACGTATCCTAATGGATTGACTTCATATCTCCCCAAATATTGAGATTCCAACAATTTGATAATTGAATCTGCACAATCACATCGATAATGATTCCTTAAATAGTCTCTACCAAAAGAAGATATCCCAAAATACCAATCACGATATAAGTCCAAGGGATATTCATTGTAATTGAAAAATACCTCTGCTAAATCATTTCTAACTAAATACAAGTCTTGAAAAAAGCAAACAGCTGTATAGCCTTTATTGTTGGCAATCGATAGTAAAATCGGCAGTGGCTGGGATAAATTCTGTTGAGCAATTTCATCAGGGATGCGGGCATTAAGATATGGTGAGAAAACATAGCCACCTTCCATCAGTATTACTTTAGGTTTTACATTCAAGGTCTCAAGTATTTTATAATCTAAGCCATCAATATCAATTGACAAAAAATCCACTGTTTCTGTCTCACAGGACTTTATTATTTCATCTACCGTATCCTGACCTTCAAAATTTACAAATTTGTTTATGGCCTTAATATTGCTGTTATCCCGATAATTTCCTTCTAATTCCTGAAATTTTCTAGCATTTGCTTCTATAAAAATACCTTTCCAACCTTGCAAAGCCAAATATCTGCAATTCGAAAGATAAATTCCATCCCATCCGCCAAACTCAATAAATGTACCCGTATCAATTTTTAATCTGGCAAAGATTTCTTCAAGAATACCATCTTGTCCTGTTTGGGAGAATACATTTTTATGAAATTTAATCAAGGAATGATGAGTAAGATGATTACAAGCAACTGTATCTATATAACCTAAACGCTGACGTTGATGACTATTAGCCACTGCAGTCTCTTGATTTTCGAAAAATGCATGTAACTGCGCTACTTGATTACCTAGCTCTCTGATATATTGCAGTTTCCCCATTTTCACATCTCCTCTAATATACTAGCAAATGATAGGCACCCACGGCCTATCATTTATAAAACTTTTCAGTATAGATGTCTTATTACGTACTCCACTTGATCTTTCATATGTGGCCCCATTGGCAAACTTAATACTTCATTCGCCAAACATTCGCTAATCGGATAATCACCAACTTGCCCGCCAGATTCTTTATAAGCATCTGATAAGTGTGGCGGAATTGGATAATGAATTATTGTTTGTATGCCACTAGCTGATAGCCTTTTTTGTAGTCCTCCGCGTTGGTTAGTGCGAATAACAAATAAATGCCATACTGGCTCAGCCCACTCTGGAATATAGGGTAAAACGACTTCTTTATGATCGGCTAATTCACGCAGATAATGCTGCGCAACTTGTGTTCTGCGCTGGTTCCACTCCTCAAGGTGTCCGAGTTTTACTCGTAGCAGTGCAGCCTGCAGCTCATCAAGGCGGGAATTATAGCCTACTACTTCATTATGATATTTTTCCCTTGAACCATAATTACGGAGGACTCTCACCTTATCCGCTGTTTCATCATCATTGGTCGTAACGGCTCCTGCATCACCAAACGCCCCTAAATTTTTACCTGGGTATAGACTAATCCCTGCCGCATCACCCAAACTGCCTACTCTTTTGCCATAACACTTAGCACCATGAGCTTGCGCACCATCTTCTAATACTTTGATCTGATACCTTTTTGCGATATCATTAATCATCGGCATATCAGCAGGCTGCCCATACAAATGCACGGCAACAATAACCTTGGTTTTTGCCGTAATTAGGGCTTCAATTTTTCTAGGATCAATGTTATAGGTACGCTCATCTGGTTCTACAGGTACAATCGTTGCCCCAGTGTACGTGACAGCTAGCCATGTAGCTATGTAGGTATTCGCCGGAACAATGACTTCATCTCCGACGCTTATTCCCCATGCCTTCAAAACCAAAAATAAAGCTTCTAGACCATTACCTACGCCGATACAATGTTTTACACCACAATACTCCGCAAATTCCTGTTCAAACAGCTCCACTTCTTTTCCTAGTACATACCAACCAGATTCCATGACTCGTTGGTATGCTGCATCCAACTCACTTTTTAATTCTAGATAAGGTGCTTTCATATTAAGAAATGATACGTCCATTATTATGTAGCCCCCTTAACACTCACCTCATTGATCTCACTCTGGCGTGATACTTCTTATAAATCTTGCAGGATTTCCCGCTACTATGCAATTATCAGGAACATCTTTGGTAACAACACTATTGGCCGCCACAATTGAATGATTGCCGATACTGACTCCTTTCAATATGGTAACCAGTGATCCGATCCAAACATTATCTCCTATGCGTATTGGTTTGGAGCAACCCGGGGAATTACGCCTCGTTAAAGGATTAACTTCATGCCCATCATGATCCAGTATTGTCACTCGATCACCGATTAAACATCCTCTGCCGATGCTCACTTCCCCATTTGCAATCATTGTTATATCATTACTCAATATTGTTTCATTACCAATACTAATTTTTGAATTTGGGGTTCTTGCCTGGATTAACTCATAAAAGCCATGAAAATGTGGCGCTAAGGGGTAACCCAGCATGACATTATCCCCTATTTGGATCAAGCCTGCACCATCAAAGATACATTTTTGATTGATCACTATATTGGTGCCGAAACTTAGTAATTTTTCATCCCTACAAGCATAATTGAGCAATATAACCACCTCCTTTTGAATGGAGTCCATAACACTTCAAGTACAACTATCCCTCTTACATCTTGCTGGGTTACCATACCATAAGGTATTTTTCGGTATATCTTTTGTCACAACAGCCCCCGCACCGACAGTTGCACCACAGCCAATTTGCACATGAGGAAGAATCAGAGCCCCGAGACCAATCGCCACACCATCCTCAATGTGAGGTCCAACAACGTGTTGTTCATTGTAACCTACTTTGCCAAATGAATTATCATTCGCCGTTCCAACACAGCCACTGATAAACACATCATTACCAATCACCATATTTCCTGCTAACCACGTATGATCCATTATTTTAACCTTGTTACCAATTGTTACATTGTAATTGATCGTCACATATCTGCCGATAATACTAGCGTTTCCTATCTTTACCTGCTCTCGTAATGATGCACCATCACCAATCAACGTAGCGTTGCCAATCGTGACATCATAATAAATGATTGCATGTGTGCCAATTAAAGAATGATCGCCAATCACAATTTTTTTTTCATAATATGGTTCTCTCGCTAATACGCCGGCACCTTTAGGTACTTTTCCAATGTAGGCCCCTGGAAAAATTTCAACATTGTTGCCGATGGTTACACCACTTTCAATCACAACATGAGGATGAATCACAACATGATCCCCAATCATTACATCCTCTCGAATCACAGCAAACTCCTGTATAGAAACATTGCTCCCTATGGTTCGCGTCTGCACAACAGCTGTATCACTAATAAAAAATGGCATTTCCATTACTGATCCCTTTCTACAGCTGCTAAAAATTCACGATAATCCCGATAATAATCAGCTTCATTATAATAGTCCGAGGCCAAGACCATACACACAGCACCAGCAGAAAAATCTTCTAATTCTGGCCAAATCATAGGCGGTACATACACCCCTTTATGACTGCCAGTTAAATGAATGGTTCGTTTTTCAAAGCCGTCATCCAAAATAATATCCAAACTTCCCGACATGGCAATAATGAATTGCTGTGAATTTTTATGCGCATGCCCCCCCCGCGCTTTTCCTACTGGCACATCATAGAGATAAAATACACGTTTTATCTCAAAAGGAATATGCCTGGTTCCCTCAATAAAGCTCAAATTACCTCTTGGATCATAAATCTGAGGAAGTTCAATTATAGAGCAGTTTTGTATACTCATTGCTACACACCCTCTAATTTATTTGCGTGCACAAATAGCCTGATAGACTCCTGGAAACTGCATGGCAATACTATTTAATAAATGATCGGCAGCCTTTTTTCTTCCATTTAAACAGTGCATGGAATAAGCCCAACTCACATATGCATGGACTCTAACCTGAATCCAATCATTCATTATTTTCTTAGCTAAACCTCGGCGAATAGCCTTTTCTTTTAATCTCACCAATTCGTTGATGGTGCTACAATCTTGGTCTATATCTAAATGATTACTTAAGGAACTTTTATGCATGCGATATACACCTGCGCAGCAATCAATAAAGCCGACATCGCCGGTTAACATTAATTGCAGCCATAAAAAAAGATCCACTGCATAGGTTTCTTCCGTACAACATTCCATACTCATGGCGCGTGATCGATTAAAAACACATCCCAAGCCACTTGTAATATGACAATACTCCTCCTCTTCGTAATGAAGAAAATAGTCGATACCATTCGTCAGGGATGGCATATTTTTTTTTAACACTGTTCTTTCTTGGGTCTCCACATTATAGAGGTTACAATTTCCAAACACAAAGGATGCCGTAGGATTCTGCTCGAGAAAATCAACAGCTGTTGTGATATAGCGAGAATCAATCAGATAATCATCCTGATCTAATAATGTGGCATACTTGCCAGCTGCTAAGTGATATATAGCATGATATACATTCTTGATAAAGCCAACATTCAGGTCATGGCGATAATATTTTATTTTATCCTGATCTTGATAACTCCTCATCATATCTTCTGTACCATCTGTGGAGCCGTCATCTGCAACAATAATTTCCAGATTTAAATAATCTTGTTGTAATGCACTTGTTATTGCTTCTTGTAAATACTCTTTTTGATTATAGGTTGTAATAATAAGACTTACTTGAGCCTGGGTTGTATTCATATTGTCTTACTGAATCCTCCTCTTCAACCGGCAGAATTATAGACCCCTTTCTATGCATCAAGAAGACTCATTAGGTATTTTCCATATTCATTCGTTTTTAGGGGATCAGCTAATTTAGCCAGTTGCTCAGCGGTAATTCTTCCCATGCGATAAGCGATCTCTTCAGGGCATGAAACTTTTAAGCCTTGTCGTTCTTCAATCGTCCCGATAAAGTTAGCGGCCTGTAATAATGACTCATGGGTTCCAGTATCCAACCATGCATACCCACGTCCCAGTTTTTCCACATATAATTGTTGTTGCTGTAAATAGATTTTGTTAATATCCGTAATTTCCAATTCGCCTCGCGCTGAAGGCTGTAAATTGGCGGCCATGTCAACAACTTGATTATCAAAGAAATATAAACCAAGCACTGCATAATTAGATTTGGGCTGTTTAGGTTTTTCCTCCAAACTGATGACCCGCCCCTGTTCATCAAATTCTATTACCCCACACCTACTCGGATCTTTGACCTGGTATGTAAATACCGTTGCCCCAGTGCTTCTACTGACACCTCGCTCTAGGGACTCGACTAGTTTATTACCATAAAATATATTGTCACCCAAAATCAGAGCGCAGCCATCATGGTCAATAAAGGTTTTGCCAATAATAAACGCCTGTGCTAGCCCCTCGGGGCTAGGCTGAACTCCATACTCAATATTGATTCCCCATTGTCTGCCATCTTGTAATAGCTTTTGAAATAAAAACTGGTCATAAGGAGTTGTAATCACTAAAATATCCGTCATACCTGCCAACATTAAGGTACTTAGGGGATAATAGATCAGGGGTTTGTCATAAACAAGCATCAGTTGCTTGCTGACTACTTGCGTAAGAGGATACAGCCGAGTACCCAATCCCCCCGCAAGAATTATGCCTTTACGTATCATAGAATTTACACCTTACTTATAATTTTTATAAACTACATACAGCTATTGAATCAAGTTAATCTATCCTATGCTAATCGTATTAAATGGTTCATAAGCCAAACTATATTCCACCATTTGTAACGAGTGGCTGTGCTACTTTCTTAACCCCGTCATTTGTTGAATTTGCTCTGCCAACCAAGGCCCAAAGTCCCGCCCAAGAAATACGCCGTGTTTTTCCAATATTCGATCATGAGAAGCAGTAATAAGCTGACTGTTATAGCGTACACATACAGCCTCTTGATCTTCTTTGAGTGGCAAATAGCGATGATTATGGATTAACTCTATATTATCAATGAGTTGAACCTTGATTGGTTCTTTTGATTTAACCCCTCTTATTGCTAATTCAAAATCCTCAAACCCGACAAACATTTTGTCATCATAGACTCCTAATCTCGTAAACAGGTTTCTGTTGACAAAAGAAGCCCCACCGGGAAATAGATTAGTAAATTTGCTGGTTACGGAATTAAAAACAACCCTATTGAGGGAATCGATGGAACAATACACCGGTCTAATATAAGTATTTTCATGAGTATTAAATATTTTAGGAACAAATACTTCAATTTCCTTAGATTGATCTACCTGCACCCAGAATTTTTTCAGCCAGTCCTGGGATTTTACCACAATGTCATTATCCACAAATAACAACCAATCCTCAGAGCTACTGTCAACAAGAACATTTCTCCCTACAGCCACTCCCAAATTAGCCTCAGCATCGATAATGTTAACGTTCTCAAAATTTCGGCAAAACTCCCCTAACTGTGTTCTAAATAGTGGCTCTGATCCATTGTTCAAAACATATATATTCACACCAGGAGTTAAAAAGCTTTCAATACATTCCATTGTTTGCTCCAGCTTATTAAAGAATAATATACAAACACCAACACTGCGTTCCCCCATCCTAATACACTCCTTCCCATATAAATATCGCCAAGAGCACTTATCGCCTTGATAAGGCATCTGAAAAAAAATAAGTAGTCAAAGATTCTGAGGATATTTTGTGCTAGGCGAATAACCATAACCCGCGCATAGTGAGCTATGTAAGGGTTATGGTTATGAAGCATAGCGCAAAATAGACCAGAAGATGACTAGTTATTTTTTTGAAGATGCCTAAGTGCTCTTTATTCATACCATAACGTCTTAAAAACTCTTAAAAAGCATCTATTAACTTGTTGCAAACAGCAGTCCAAAAGATCCGTAGATAATTACTAAACACTGGTTCAGGGTAGTAATGATAGCAGGCATTTCCGGCTTTTAGTTTGCTAAACCATGCTGACACTTCATTGGCAAAGGAGATAGTCGGGGAAAATTGGCTGTGGCCAACTGCCCAATGAAGCAGACATTCTTGCTCTGTTGGTTTAATTCCAATATTTTCAAGTTGCTCACGCTGGACTTTTATCGTTGTCGCCAGTTGTTCTCCAGCATATTTGCTACTGACTTGACTTGCTGATTTTCGATATTTTAGTAATACTTCAGGTATATTTGTGATTTCATGATTTCGCGCCATCTGTACCCATAAAGCGTAATCTTCCCCATGTGGGTACAACTCCGAGTAGCAAAGACCAGTTCCCAAGATAGCTCTTCTGAGCATCACGGAAGGATGGACAATACAACAGCCAAATAGCAACATACACTTGGCTGAATCCGGATGATCAGCAAAACGCCAAAAATAGTGTTCACCCTCACCAAATACTTCCACCCAAGTCCCACAGATACCGATACTAGGATTATGATCCATAAATTCGACCTGCCGAGCCAGCCGTTCTGGCAAGCTAATATCGTCAGCATCCATGCGGGCAATATACTGTCCCTTCGCTAAGTTAAGTCCCTTATTTAGCGAAGGGATCAACTTCAGATTGGTTTCATTACGGATCATTCGGATCCGTGGATCGTTGTAGGTGTTAATGATATGTAAGCTATTATCAGTAGAACCGTCGTCAATAATAATAAATTCAAAGTCGGTAAAAGTTTGACCAAGAATACTCTCTATGGCCTCACTTAAATAATCTTGGCCATTATAGACAGGCATAATGACGCTAACTTTAGGTGAATTTTCTTGGGGCGCTATTATATCTGTACTGTTATCTTGATCCATTTGCTTAAATTTCAATTCCACTTCTTGATGACAGGCATTCGGCATAAAACCACTGTACTCATCCACAGCGATTCGATACCCCTGTGAAAACAGATCTCTAAGGTTATCAATTGAATAATAAAAAGTTTCTCCAGCCCGATTATTAAAAGTGATTTGTACTTTGTTAACAGGATTGCAAAAAGTATAAGAGTACTGATTGCATAGAAGAAATTTCCTCAGATGATAAAAGGCTATTTTATGGTTATCAAGATACGCTTCTAATGTATTAGGATTGACAAAAGAATCATGCAAGACGGCAATTATATCCTTTACTCGAAAAACGGAACTTGAAACCTCTAAGGGATAGCCAAAATCATGCTGCGACGATGTCCAATCAAATTTTAAATAATCATGATCAATACTGGAAAATGTGGGTAGTTGTTGCTCAAGTCTTAACATATAGCAATTCCTTGTATTTGCACCTAATCGGAGTGAAAATCCCAACGCATCCGTATTTGTACTTAGACTGTTCATTATCTTTTCTATTGAGAAATCTCTCACAAAAATATTGTCATCAACTAAAAATAGAACATAGTCATAACCAGCTAGACTTGCCAAAAACTGTGCCTGAAAATTCACTTGGCTAATAAACTCAATCTCTGAATAAATGTTTGCTAGTTTTTGATATTGCTGTTCGTGACGTGAATCAGATGTTGTCCAAAGAACTTTAACGTCGATATTTTGCATATCTTGGCAATGTAGCGACAATGATCCTAATGTGGCATCTAATTGCATAGCCCTATCTTTACTGAATACTAATCCGACTACCTGTTGCATACCATTTAACCCCTTTCACTCATCCCAGCATCTAAATCTTATAATTGGCCCCATAGTATATGGTATGCATACTATTTCCCGTTGTGAATAATGATGCAAAAAATATAGAATTGTTGGCGGCAAACAATTCTATGACTAACAATACTTGCCGCTAAAGCATATAGTGTACTGTTCAATGCTGTATATTATTGGCGAGGTGAATAATGAAAATTTTACATACCGTAGAACACTACCCCCCTTTTATCGGTGGTATGTCTGAGGTCGTCAAGCAACTTTCAAATTATATGGCAAAATTCGGCCACGACATTACTGTTGCCACCACACATCATCCTGATCGCAATTCAAATATAATTGATGGTGTGAAGGTAGAAAGTTTCCAAATTGCAGGTAATGCTGTAGGTGGAATACGCGGAGAGTGTCAGAGGTATCAACAATTCCTGTTAGAGGGTGACTTTGATATTATCGTTAATTTTGCTGCTCAACAATGGGCTACAGATCTAATGTTGCCACTTTTGAATCAAATTCGAGGAAAAAAAATATTTGTGCCTACGGGATTCTCGGCACTACATAATCAAGCATTTCAAGCTTATTTTTCATTTTTAGCTGACGTTATGAAACAATATGACATGAATATTTTCTTATCAGAAGAATATCAAGATATCCAGTTTGCAAGAAATGCATCCGTCGAAAAATTGTGTGTTATTCCCAATGGGGCCTCTGCTGAGGAATTCTTGAAAACATATGATGGCGACGATATCCGCAAGTTGCTAGGCATTCCCGACAACTATTTAATTATTCTTCATGTCGGTTCTCATACGGGAATCAAGGGTCACCACCAAGCCATCGATATCTTCCTACAGGCAAAAATACAAAATGCAGTGTTGATTATTGTTGGCAATGGAGTCGAACCTCTGCAGTGCCAACAAAGGTGTAACGACATGGCTGAGCAGATTCTGACAATGCCGGAATGTCAAGCTAGCGGAAAACTGCTTATCATCCCTAACTTGACCAGAGAACAAACCGTAATGGCTTATCAAGAGGCAGACCTATTTCTATTTCCTTCTAATATTGAATGCTCGCCAATTGTACTATTTGAATGCATGGCATCAAAAACTCCCTTTTTAACTACAGATGTTGGTAATGCGAAAGAAATTATCAAGTGGTCAAAGGCTGGTGCAGTTTTGCCCACAACCATAGACCCTTGGGGGTATTCCTATGCCCAGGTTAATGAGTCTGCCGATATGCTTACCGAGCTATGTCAAAACGCTGAACGGCGTCACCAAATGGCGGATGCTGGTTTTTCGGCTTGGAAAAAACGATTTACTTGGGAGAATATCGCAAGATTGTATGAGCAAGTTTACCTAGATATTAAATAGCGAGGTGACTTTAATGAAGCAGAAATTCCCAACGATTAGTTTGTGTATCATTGTAAAAAACGAAGAAGACGTAATTGGTCGTTGTTTAGATTCAGTACAAGGCATTGTTGATGAAATTATAATTGTAGATACCGGTTCAACTGATCGTACGAAAGAAATTGTAAAGAAATACACGAGTAAACTATATGACTTTGTCTGGATCGATGATTTTTCCGCGGCTCGAAACTTTGCTTTTAGTTTGGCAACCAATAATTATATTCTATGGCTTGATGCTGACGACGTAATACTAGAAGCTGACCGCGAACTTTTCTTAGAGCTAAAAAAGGTCCTTGATCCTGCCGTTGATTCAGTCACTATGCATTATCATTTATCACAAGATGTCAATGGTAAAGTTACATCAAGCCTACGTCGTAACCGCTTAGTTAAGCGTTCTAATAACTTTAAATGGATTGGGGCTGTACATGAATACCTAGAAGTAGGCGGTTCTATTCTAAATAGCGAAGTCGCTATTACACACTGTGCACTTTCCCATGATTCCGAACGAAATCTGCGTATCTACACTGAGCGTATGGCAAAGGGTGAATCTTTTGGCCCCCGAGATCTTTATTATTACGCTAATGAATTGAATGACCATCACCAACATGAAGAAGCTATCAATTTTTACCAACAATTTTTGTCAACAAAACAAGGGTGGATTGAGGACAATATTGCAGCCTGTGGTAAAATTGCAGACTGTTTGCTAGCCTTAAGCAAACGGGAAGAGTCGCTCGATTATGTTTATAAATCCTTTAATTATGATACTCCTCGCGCCGAATTTTGTTGCCGCCTTGGCTTTTACTATTTACAAGAAAATCAACTAAAGCAAGCTGCTTTTTGGTATAAAATCGCCACAGAACTTGAAAAGCCAGCAGAATGTTTGGGTATGATCAATCATGCCTGCTGGACTTGGCTCCCCCATCTTCAGCTATGCGTATGCTACGACAGACTCGGCAAGCATGACCTGGCGTGCAAACACAACGAACTAGCAGCAGGTTTTGTACCGGACCATTCTGGGGTTTTGTATAATCGAAAATATTTTGATAGTCTCTTTAATAAAACTATATAATCATTTTATCTCATATGTACCCGCCCCTATTACTACATTGAATACTTCCTCGCTTTTTCCTGAGAAAAGACCAGCTTGCAACTTGTGCAAGCTGGTCTTTTCTATGAAAAACGTCCTTGGACTCGTCGTTTCTTTGATCTTAATTGCTCAAATATTTTCAATATTTTAGCACCCGAATACTAATCTTACATACTATAATACATAACTACTATTTTTATAAAGGGGGACCATATTTTTATGATTTTTGATGATCAATCAACAACAAACGAGCACTCCAGCATCGGCAACGATGACGTAAATAACACGCAGGGAAACAACCTGGAGGCAACAGAAACTGATGACCGCGCTAATACCATTACAACTAGTTTTGGATCACTAAGTAACTGCGGATGTGTACCGATACCACCATGCCCATGTCCTACTGGTGCTACCGGTGCTACTGGTGCTACTGGTGCTTTTGGAGGGCCGACTGGTGCAACCGGAGCCACAGGTGCTACTGGAGATCCTGGTGTTACTGGCGCAACCGGAGCAACTGGAGCGACCGGAGCAACCGGTGCTACTGGTGTAACTGGCGCAACTGGTGCTACCGGTGCTACTAGCGCTACTGGCGCAACTGGCGCTACTGGCGCTACTGGCGCGACTGGTGCTACTGGCGCTACTGGTGCGACTGGTGCTACTGGCGCTACTGGCGCTACTGGCGCTACTGGTGCGACTGGCGCTACCGGCGCTACCGGCGCTACTGGAGCAACTGGTGCTACTGGCGCAACCGGCGCTACTGGCGCAACTGGTGAAACCGGAGCTACTGGTGCTACTGGCGCAACCGGCGCTACTGGCGCAACCGGTGCTACTGGAGCAACTGGTGCTACTGGCGCAACCAGCGCTACTGGCGCTACTGGTGCTACTGGTGCTACTGGTGCTACTGGTGCTACTGGCGCAACTGGTGAAACCGGAGCTACTGGTGCTACTGGCGCAACCGGCGCTACTGGCGCAACTGGTGCTACTGGTGCAACTGGCGCAACTGGTGAAACCGGAGCTACTGGTGCAACTGGTGCTACTGGCGCTACCGGTGCTACTGGACCTACTGGCACTACTGGTACTACTGGGGTTACCGGTGCTGCAACCCAAATAAGAGGAATGGAAGTTCAGATGCAACTAGCAGTAGCAAGTATTGGGGCCGGTTTACCTGTGCTCTTTGACACAGAAGTAAGTCCTTTAGCACCATTTATTTCATATACTGCCCTGACAGGCACGATAACCATCTCACAAACAGGAGTATTCTATATTAATTGGTGGGTAGGAACAGACGGCATAGAGGGCGGAACAGCTTTAGTACCAACATTTTCTATTATTAGTTCTGCCGGTCATAATATAAAAGCTTCAAGTCCTGTTGTAACTGGTGTGGTAGGTGGAAATGCTTTGATTTCAGTTGTCGCAAGCTTAATAAATCCAGTAACTTTACAGCTTATAAATGTAACTGATAGCACAATAGGTTTGGGAGTAGCTCCAATTAGAGCAGATTTAACAATTTTTTATGTAACTCTTTAATTTATAGCCTCATGGGCGCTTAAGTTTATCTGTTTCCATGAGGCTTTCATTTAATGCACAAATTTCAAATATGGAGGGATTAAATTTGGATACGGTAGGTATTCAGCTTGAAAGGAAATTGGGTGGCGTAGTCAATCCAAATAACAATGTATTTTTTGAACCTACGCCGGTGAGCATTTTTGGGCCTATAAGTTATGATCCTATTTTAGGCCAAATAACGATAAGTAAACCAGGAAGGTATTTTATTAACTGGTGGGTAGCAACCCAATCATCTATCGGGGCAAATGGTATAGAGTTTGCAATTGTATCATCACTCGGTACTATTTTGGGAACTTCACCTATAAAAACAGGTGAAGTTGTGGGCTTTGCGCTTATACAAGTTGATGCAGCATCACTCACATTTAGCTTAGTGAATAGAACGCCTAACAATGTAACGTACGGCGCTACGGTATCGCGAACAGCATCTTTAGTGGTAGGTGAATTACTGGAAGAAACCGGCGCTACTGGCGCGACTGGTG
>Ga0209430_1001481_pt1 | contig 17325 bp, 8 predicted proteins | sample BarGraIncub1133A_FD_184504 | JGI IMG/M metagenome (GOLD analysis project Ga0209430, IMG submission 184504) | Arctic peat soil microbial communities from Barrow, Alaska - Barrow Graham LP Incubations 11-33A (SPAdes) (version 2) | ecosystem: Environmental > Terrestrial > Soil > Wetlands > Peat... | reverse complement strand
CAAGTTCCCCACCATCATCGCCTACGCCTACAACATTTACCGCCACAGCCAGCAAGGGCGTTCGTTGCACATCCGCCATCCGAACGAAGACATGTCCATCGCCGAAAACTTCCTTTTCATGATGAAAGGGCCGAACAACTATACTAAGCTGGATGTGAAGATTCTGGACCTGATGCTGATTCTGCACGCCGAACATGGCGGTGGTAACAACTCTACGTTCACTGTTCGTGTAACCAGTTCCTCACACACCGACACCTATTCCTCCATCGCAGCCGGTATCGGTTCACTTAAAGGTCCGTTGCACGGGGGTGCCAACATTGAGGTAAATGCCATGTTCGAACATCTGAAGGGAGTTATCAAAAATTGGAAGGACGTGAAGGAAATCGACGCTTACTTGACCAGGATGCTCAACAAGGATGCCTACAACAAATCCGGCCTCATTTATGGTATCGGTCATGCGGTTTACACCGTATCCGACCCGCGTGCCATCCTGCTTAAGGACATGGCTCGTGAAATGGCCAAAGAAAAAGGTCTGGAAAAGGAACTCGCTTTCATGGAAGTGGTGGAAGAACGCGCTGTCAAAGCGTTTATGAACTTCAAGGGTTCTGATATCAACAAACAAGTTTGTGCAAACGTTGACTTCTATTCCGGTTTTGTGTACGAAGCCATCGGCCTGCCGAAGGAAGTATTCACTCCACTGTTTGCCATGTCCCGCATCGTAGGTTGGTGTGCCCACCGCATGGAAGAACTCAACTTCTCTGGCCGCCGCATCATCCGTCCGGCGTACAAGAACGTCGGCGAAAAACAAGCCTTTATTCCTCTTAACAAACGCTAGAATGTCAAAAATAAAAGTAGCCAACCCCATCGTTGAACTAGACGGGGACGAAATGACCCGTATCATCTGGGCCTTCATCAAGGAGCAGCTTATCCTGCCCTACCTCGACCTGGACATCAAGTATTTCGACCTCGGTATTGAATACCGCGACGAAACCAACGACCAAGTGACCATCGATGCGGCCAATGCCATCAAGCAATACAACGTCGGCATCAAATGCGCAACCATAACACCCGATGAAGCCCGTGTGGAAGAATTCGGCCTGAAAAAAATGTGGAAATCGCCCAACGGAACCCTCCGAAATATCATCGGTGGAACCGTTTTCCGCGAACCCATCATCTGCGAGAACATTCCACGCTATGTGACGACCTGGACAAAACCCATCGTCATTGGTCGTCACGCGTTCGGCGATCAATACAAAGCCACGGACAAGGTCATCAAAGGCAAAGGAACCCTTCGCATGAGTTTCACCAACGAAGCCGGCGAAGTACAGAGTTGGGACGTTTACGACTTTGAAGGTGACGGCGTAGCCATGTGCATGTACAACACGGATGAATCCATTTTCGGTTTTGCCAGAAGTTCCTTTCAGGTAGCTCTCGAAAAGAAATGGCCACTCTACCTTTCAACCAAAAATACGATCCTGAAAGCCTACGACGGCCGATTCAAGGACATTTTTGCGGAAGTGTACGAGAATGAATTCAAAGACGCCTACAAAGAAGCTGGCATCACCTACGAACACCGTCTCATCGACGACATGGTCGCCTCAGCCCTGAAATGGGAAGGCGGTTTTGTCTGGGCTTGCAAGAACTACGACGGTGACGTTCAGTCGGATACGGTCGCTCAAGGTTTCGGTTCACTTGGCCTGATGTCATCGGTTCTCGTCACCCCCGACGGCAAGACGGTGGAAGCCGAGGCTGCACACGGTACGGTGACCCGTCACTACCGCCAGCATCAGCAGGGCAAGGAAACCTCTACCAACCCGATTGCCTCCATCTTTGCATGGACGCGTGGTTTGGAACACCGCGGCAAATTGGACGGCAATGCCGAACTCATCGCTTTCTGTCACAAGCTGGAACAAGTATGTGTGGAAACCGTCGAAGAAGGCAAGATGACCAAGGATTTGGCTGTCATGATTCACGGTGACAACCTGACTCGCAAAGATTATCTGAGCACGCAGGAATTCCTTCAGGCGCTTAAAGTTAATTTGGACAAAAAGCTGTCATAAACCAACAAATGCTCAACACTCTAAAGAAAGTTTCTTTACTTTTGGGGTCAAAAACCAACAGTAAATGAAACTTTCCTTTTTTATAGTCATTTTCGTCCTCTTTCTTGGGCTGTTTGCGCTTGTATATATCAAGGGCATGCACCTTCTACCGGTCAAACCCGTTATCCGTTGGACGTTCGGCGTTAGTTATATCTTCCTGTTCCTGGCCCTTTTTGCCGGACTATATTTTGAGCAGAAGCTTGGTCTATCTTTTGCCAAGATACTGACGTTCACCACGTATACATTTTTATTGACCGTCATTTACATGTCCCTTTCCTTCCTTTTGACCGATTTGGTTGTGCTTGCCAATAAATTCATTCATTTTGCGCCGACAGGAATGTTGGTGTTCCGCCAATGGGCAGCCGTTATGAGTCTGGTCATCATCGCGATCACGTTGGTGATTGGCAACTACCGCTTCAACCACCCTGCGTTGGTTCATTTGGATCTCACGGTTGAAAACCCAATTCAGCATCGGGAGATTCGTATTGTGATGGCCAGTGACATTCATTTGGGCACCAGCATCGATAAGAAGCGACTACACAAATACGTGCAGATGATCAACGCCAGAAAACCTGACCTCATTCTACTGGCTGGGGATATCACTGACCGTTCCTTCGGTCCTGTCATGGAGCAGAAAATGGAGGAAGAACTGAGTCAGTTGCATGCCAGATTGGGGGTTTATGCCATTTCAGGGAATCATGAGTTTTATTCTGGTGTTCGCGAAGAAATTACAGAATATTTGCGGGCTGCCGGCATCAATGTGTTGCACGACTCTGTGGCTTTGGTGGACAACAGTTTCTACCTAATCGGACGTGAAGACCGCACAAATACTCACCGCGCAACATTGGCGATGTTGGTAAAAGGACTTCGTCACGAACTTCCAAGAATCCTACTCGATCATCAACCGTTCGGGCTGCAGGAAGCCTGCGACAACGGCATTGACCTGCAATTCTCCGGCCATACCCACAACGGCCAGTTTTTCCCTGGCAATCTGGTGGTCGGTAAGATTTTTGAATTGGGATATGGATACGTAAAAAAGGGCAAGACTCATTTTTACGTATCGTCTGGTCTGGGAATTTGGGGTCCTTTGTATCGTATCGGGACCCAATCTGAACTGGTGGAAATTCAGCTTAATTATTAATTCTGCGGCGGGAAATGGATGACGAACTGTTTCCCCTCGAGGGTGGAAACCAACACCAAATCCTTGCGTGAAAGAGCCAGCATATAGAAGCGACCTAGTCTGGCATTCTGAAAAAAGCCAATATAGCCGCCCAAACCACCAGAACCGAAAGTGCGAATAAGTCCATCCATATCATGATCGGACAAACGTTTCAGAGTGACTTGGCTACGACGGAAAGTCGTATTCCCGATTAATTGTTGTACCCGGATAACATCCTCATCCACATAGGTATAAAGGGGCGTTTTGAAAAGAAACCAGGCCATGAACATGGTTACAATCACAGCTATCCAAAAGGAAATGCTTATTACAGGCCCAACTGAAAGCCAGAGGTAACTCACTAAGAGCACACCCATGGCGCTGATCAACAAAACATACACATCGGGTTTGAAGTAGAAGCGCATAGTTTCGAAGTTTATTTTTGTAAAAATACACTTGTTTTCCAGATATTGTCAAAAAATCTACCAAATTCCATCCAAACCGAAAAATCGGCGTTTTCCTACGTCATTTTGTTTGATTGCACCTTCTAATATACAACATTTTCGAGGAAATCTCCCTATTTTTGCACTAACTAACATTCTGACCATGCAAACCCTTCGCCCGATTCATTTCCTGAGCCTACTTCTTGGTTTTTCATTGCTTTCCACCACCGTTTCAGCCGTTACAAAAAAGAAAGCCCCGACTGAAACCCTTAGAAACCAGACTTGGGTTTCAGACAATGGAAACGGTACGTTTACCAATCCACTTTTTTACGACGAATTCTCGGATCCGGACTTGATCCGGGTAGGTGACGATTATTACCTGACCGGCACCACCATGCATGCCATGCCAGGTCTGCCTGTTTTGCATTCGAAAGACCTTGTCAATTGGGAGTTTCTCACGTATGCTTGTCCTCGATTGGATTTAGGTCCTGCCTTTCGTTTGGAAGAAGGCAAGGAAATATATGGTCAGGGCATTTGGGCGCCCAGCTTGCGTTACCACAATGGAACCTATTACATCCTGACCAACGTAAATCGCTTCGGCACCCAGGTTTTCACCGCCAAAAATCCTGCCGGCCCTTGGACGCAGCATCCGCTGAATACTACCCTGCACGATTTGTCCGTGCTCTTTGACGATGATGGAAAAATCTATGCCATCTGGGGATACAACGAAATCAGAATGGTTGAACTCAACGCCGACCTGACCGGAACCGTTCCGGGAACCGAACGTGTCATCATCCCTGCCAACAGCGGTGCTGGTGAAGGAAGCCATTTCTACAAGATCGATGGAAAATATTACATCACGCTGACCAATTACGACCCGCTCTGCTACCAGGTGGCTGCACGTGCCGACCGACCCGAAGGGCCCTATGAAATCGAGCTGATCAGTGCGGAGGAAAACTTCGGTTACAGTACTGGTTGGCGCATGGGACGTATAACCTTACAAGCACCGTTCAACCTGAATCCTCCCCGTCTCAATAATGTCGGAAGTGTAACCATGCATCAGGGTGGTCTGGTGCAAACCCAAACCGGCGAATGGTGGGCCTTCACCATGATGGATTTCAATTCAGTAGGTCGTACCCTGAACCTTTCGCCAGTCACCTGGGAAAAGGGATGGCCTTACCTGGGTCTGTCCGGAAACCTCACCCGCTCTCCGCGAACCTGGGTGAAGCCAAACACCGGAGCTACCTCTGCTCCAAAAGCCGTTTTCGAGCGCAGCGACGATTTTGCCGGAACCAGCCTGAAACCCGTTTGGCAATGGAATCATGCTCCTGTGGAAGGCAAATGGTCCTTAAATAATGGTAGTTTGCGTCTGCAAGCGCTGCCAGGCAAGGATTTTTGGATGGCAAAAAATTCATTGACTCAACGGGCCATCGGGCCAGAATCATACGCCACCACGCAAGTAAATTTGAAAGGTATGAAAAACGGCGACTTGACTGGCCTCGCTCTGCTGAACCTTCCTTATGCCTGGATTGGCGTGAACAAAACGGCTGAAGGGCTGGAACTCTGCCAATACGATCAGCGCACCAATCAGACTGTCAGGATTAAAACGACCGTAACCTCCATTTGGTTCCGTACCCATTGCAATTTCGAAAACGACAAGGCTGAATTCAGCTACAGTCTGGATGGCAAGGACTACCTGCCTCTTGGAGCCGAATTCATCATGGTTTATCAGTTAAAAACCTTTCAGGGCGTTCGTTTTGCTTTGTTTAATTACAACACGACAGGCGTAGAAGGCGGCACCAGCGATTTCAGTTTCTTTGAAGTCTATGAATCCCGTCCGAAAGGCTTGATGCGCCCTATCCCCGTTGGTAAGACCATCGAACTGATCAGCCTTGGTGACAGCAGCATTTTGGTAAATTGGAGAGGATTTCTAAAGCCTGTCAATGCCAACATTCCTGCTGCCAATAGAACTGCCGCACAATTTCAGGTAATCGATCGCGGGAACGGTAGAATTGCCCTGAAATCGGTTGCTGATGGTGGTTTTGTGACCGTAAAAGGTGTAGGTTTAATGTCAAGCGTGCGGATCGAACCCGTGGATGGTGGTGAAGCTTCCACGTTCCAATGGGAGGATATGCTCAGCAATGACCTGATGCTGATGTCATTGGTCAATCACCGCTACATCTTTGCAGACCCCTTTGCTGGAAGTTTATGTTCAGCAGATGCCGTCGGAACCAGGCCAGATCGTAAAGATGGAGCCTGTTTTTCCTGGAAAATCGTCGGGGAATAGGTTATTCCGGTTTCCAACCACCGAGCACGAATTCAGGTCGGCTGTATTGTTCAATCAAGACGGAGTCCTTTTCCATGGTCAGTTGCCTGGAAGCGGTGTGTCGATTGCTCACGTCAACAGGCTTTCGGTCGGAAAGGTTGGTGCTGTTGTATTCCCAAAAGTGTACGTTGGCCGTAAAACCACCGATGGGCCCCCATCCGATGGGGCTGATGCCGAAGAGTTTGCAGTTCAGCAGAACAGCTTCGCAAAAGGGATAGCTTTTACCACCGTTCACCGGTGCGCGAGCCAGTTCTGTTTCGCCCATACCTTGTGTTTTGAACATACAATCAAAAAATACATTGCCATGATTGGCCTCGGTATTTCGGATCCACATAAACGCACCGAACGAGTAAAAGGCACAATGTCTGAAAAACGCCGCCCCACGTCCCAGAATCAAATCACCATCTCCAATAACCTTTGAATATACATAATAGGCTGAGCCGTTGGTTTGCAAGGCATCGCCTGAACCAATGATGGTCACTTGATTTACATAAATCCGTTCTCCATTCACCAGCAATCCTTCTGCTTGCCCTTTGGCAGTGGTTTGAATGGTCATTTTTTCCAAGCGCAGGTCACTGCAATGATCGACTGAAAATGCAGCTCTTCTGGTTGGAAAAGTGCCAGGAAGTTCGTTGGTGCTCAAATTAGAAGGATGCGGATTGAACACTTCGTTGTTGGCATAATGAATCACGACCTTATCCTGGCTTTCACCACAAAGGGTCAGGTTCTGTTTGTTTCTAAAGTAGACGATTTCCTCATAGTCCCCGTCACGAATGAAAATTGTTTTGCGATTCAAAGGCTTATCTGGGAAAAAATCCAATGCACCTTGGACCGTATTGAAATCTCCTGAACCGTCCGCACTCACCGTAATGCTATCAATAGTTGACTTAGGTGCTGCTTTTTTAGTAGAAAAACTCCAGGTCTTTTTCCCGGAAATTCCGACAAAATCCTTGGCCTGAAAAACCTCCGGGTCTACCTCTACATAATACTTTTTCCCGTACCCCAGTAGATTATGGTGCAACTGAATATTGGCCGTTGTTCCATGAATCAATACCGGATAAAAATGAAATCCATCTGTAAATCCTCCAATGATAGTTAACTGGAATGAATCGGATGTTGCTGCAGCAAGTCCCGATGGTGTACCCGGTTTGGTATCCGCATTGGTTCGACGTGGGCCTTCATACGAGTAAGGCTCTGGTGTATAGGGTGCTTTTGGACCAGTCACACCCTGGGTTGGGCCAGCAGGAATGCTCAAATCAAGCACATCCACCAACCGATCTGTTCCGTCTTCAAAGACCCGAATCTTACCCGATTTTCCCAAAACAGGGATTTCCGAAAAGGTCAACTGCAAGCGCGTATCGGGATTCACATTTTTCGAAGCGTTTGGAGGGTAAAAACCAAGGATATTGGCAGCCTGTACAGGAACACAAATCAACAGGCCTGCCGAAATCAGCAAAGTACTCATCATTCGTCTGATACCATTCATGGCTATTTTTTTTTATCCCATTTCGGGTGAAACATTTCCTTCCTCCTTATTTTTTCTCAGAAATTCGGTCGGAGTCATCCCGAACTCAGCCTTAAAGCAGGATGTAAAATACTTGGGATCGGCGAAACCTACTGAATAGGCAACGTCCGAAATATTTCCCTGTTGGTTTTTTAGCAGCTGACAAGCATGTTTCAACCGGATGTTCTTGGTGAATTCGACGGGAGATAACTGAGTCAGTGACTTTATTTTACGATACAAGGAAGATTTTGACATGTTCAATTTACCGGAAAACATATCCAGGTCGAAGTCGGGCTCGGACAAATGCTCCTCAATAACTGCCACCGCATTTTCTAAGAATTTTTCATCGATTGAAGCGAATTCCATGGATGAAATATTCAGATCGAAATTGGATTTGAACTGATCGGTCTTATGCCTGCGGTTTCGGATCAAGCTGGCGATACGAGCTTCCAGCACTTTGAGCTCAAAAGGTTTGGACAAGTAACCGTCGGCACCTGCATTGTAGCTTTCAATCCGGTCATCAATAGAATTCTTGGCAGTCAGCAAAAGGACTTCAATATGACTGGTATTCAAGTTACTCTTGATCAGCCGGCAAAGTTCAAGACCATCCATTTCGGGCATCACGATATCACTGAGCACAATGTCAATAGGTAGTTCTTCAATAATTTTAAGTGCCTGAACACCATTTTCTGCAGTATACGTATGGTATTTCTTCCTAAAAAGGCGTTCGATGAATGTGCGGAGCTGATGATTATCTTCTACGATCAACACATGAACTTCTTCCTGAAGCGGTTGATTATCAGGGTCCTCTATATAAGCCAACTCTTCGTCAACCAAGTCCTCCATAGGTTTCATAGCTTGTCCGGATCGTTCACTTTCCGGATAAAATTCGCTGTCCATCGGCAGTTCCACAATAAAGGAACTTCCAATTCCAGATTCACTTTCAACCCGGATGGTCGCATGGTGCATTTCTAAGAGTTCCTTGGTCAGAGTCAATCCAATGCCATGATTCTCAACCGAATTGGTCGGATCGTTGGAATAAAAGCGTGTAAAGATGTTCTCCAGATCCTCGGGTGAAATACCACGACCGGTATCGCTTACAATGATCCGCCCCCAATTGGTGGATCCCTTGGAAACTTTATCTAAATTGACATGGATGCTTCCTCCTTTTTGAGTGTATTTGAAAGCATTCGAAAGCAGGTTGAAAATGACCGTATCCATTTTGTCCGGATCGAACCAACCAACCAAAGATTTTTCCGCGGCAATGTAGGAGAAGTGGATGTGTTTTTCCGTAGCCAAAGGATTGAAATTGAAGTTGCAGATATGCTGGATAAAACTCACCAAGTCCCCTTCGGAAACTTTCAGTTTCATATTGCCGCTTTCCACTTTGCGAAAGTCAAGGATTTGCTGCAACAAACGTTTCAAGCGGGAAACATTGACACGCATCACTTCATGTTGCCAGAACTTGCCTTTGTATGAATTTTCCAGATCGTCGATCAGGCAGGAAATAATGGTCAACGGCGTCAGCAATTCATGAGAAATGTTGGTAAAATAACGCAATTTTGTTTGTGTCAGTTCTTCCGACTTATCCATATCGATTCTGGCAATTTTCAGTTCCTGGCGAAGACGGAAGCGATTGACGGAATACCTATAGAAACTGTAAATGAAAAAACCGAGCAACAAAAGATAAATCAACGTAGCCCACCATGTTTCCCAGAATGCGGGTTTCTTGATGATCTGCAGCGTAGTGATTTCGTTGCTCCATATACCATTTTCATCGGTCGCTTTGAGTCGAAGCTTGTAGGTCCCTTTCTGCAAATTGTTGTAGGTTGCAAACCGTCGACTGTTCCCTACATAGTTCCAATCATTGTCCACTCCCTCCAGTTTATAAGCATATTGTATCTTGGAAGGAAAAGAATAGTTGAGCGTGGAGAACTCGATTTCAATATTTTTCTCAGTGTAATTAATAACCAATCGGTTCCGGATATTATCGAAGCGTGCTTCATTTTCCAATTCGAAAACGGACTGATTGTGAACCTTGATTCCGGTAATATAAACTTTACTGTGTATGGATTTGCCATTGATTTCCTCCCGACTTGGCATAAATGAGCAAAATCCTTTGTTACCACCAAAAAGGACTTCGCCGGAAGGACTGATTGCATAGGCCCCCTCGATGAACGAATTCACCGCTAAGTTGTCAAAAACGCTGTATAAAGTTGATGTTTGTCGAAAGGGATTAAATTTTGTCACCTTTTTATTGGTGGATATCCAGATGTTGCCGGCATGATCTTCCAACAAGTTCAAGATGGCTTCACCAGTCATGGCGCAGAGGTTGCTCACATCTTCAAAACTATTGGTTTTCTGGTCATATGTAATCATTCGGCCCTCCTTGGTACCTATCCATAGTTTACCCTTGGAATGGGACAAAACGGCTTGTACATTGCTGGTATTGAAGCCGGAAGTGTATTTATCGAAGGTAGTTGCCCTGTATTTTATACCCTGTCGGTTCAATCTGGTAAGGCCGATATTCTCGCTGCTTACCCAAATGTTCCCTTCCTTGTCTTGGGTTATGTCCGTTACAGATGGAATGTCATAAATAAAACGCACCACACCTAGCGGGGAGACTTGATATACGCCACCGATAGTCCCGACCCATACATTGCCGGAGCGGTCTTCATAAAGGACTTTATCCCCACCGAAGTTTTCATTTGATCCGACCTGAATGTCAATGGTACGAGCAAGACTGATTTGATTCCCTTTCTTTCGCATCACGTAAATCAAATTGTCATTGCAGCAAATCCAATATTCATTCAGACTTTTGATCTCCTTGACAAAATTGACGGTCGCCAGCTGTGAGATGTCTTTCAAACCTGAAATCTCCGTACTCATCCAGGATTGGTTCCGGTTGCGGTCATAGAAGCATAGGCCCATGCGATTCAACCCAATCCAAACCAGACCATCCTTATCCACACACAAGGATTTAACGCTGGAGGAGAAACCCAGTTTCTGTCTGATTTTATCAAGTGTATAATTCACCACCGGCGGACGGTCAAAGTTGATGAAAAAGGCACCCTCACTAAAAGCTCCGATCCAAAGGTTTCCATCCCTATCCTTGACAATTTCGCTGAATAATTTGCTGGAGCCCTGCAGGTATGAACTGATATCTATGTTTTCCAGCCTTCCATCCGTCTTGTAATCAAGTGCATAGAGACCGGAAAGCGACATAACCCAAAGAAAACCGTATTTATCATCCTGAACTATACTGAAAAAGGTGTTTTCCAGATTGTTACCATCTACTTTGGGCAAAGGGAATGGCGTATACTTGGTCTCTTCAGTAGCCTTAGGATCGAATTTCCAAAAACCTTCACCCCAAGTGCAGATCCAATAATTGTTGCGATTGTCCTGATAAAGTCTGAACGGATTGTTATTTTTACCCAAGGGTGGGAACCTTGTAAAATCATCCGTTTTAGGATTGTACATGGAAAGCCCGTTGTTCCAGCACATCACCCAGATTCTGTCCTGCTTATCCTTGTAAATGCTGTTGATGCTAGTGCCGGGAAGGGTCTTTTTATCAAATAAATTGTGTGGATACATTTTCAAGGCTTTGGTCCTTGGATCATACCGATATAGACCGCGCTGAGATCCAATCCACATACATCCGTCCTTGTCCCTGACTAAACAGTTGATTCGCTCGTTTTGGAGGTTCGAATCCTCAAAAGGAGCTATCTTGAAATTGCTTTTATCTAAAATATTGAGACCCTGTTTCGTTCCTATCCATAAATGATTTTCATCATCTTCCTCGATACAATAAATGTCATTATTAGTCAATAGGCTAGGATTAAGCATATTGGAACGGAAGCTTGTCACATGATACGCATCATAGCGGCACAGCCCGTCTAATGTTCCAAACCATATATAACCATCTCTGTCTTGAAAGACACGCTGAACCGAATTTGAGGGTAATTGGTTCATGTATGGGAAGCTTTCAAATGCAATCTGTAACTTACCCTCTGCTGAAAATAAGTTCGGAATAATGGCAAAAAAAGCAAAGACGACCAGTATTGATTTTTTCATGAATGCTAAGGTTCGGATTGTAAAAATAATCAAAAAAAAGAAAAACCATCCTGAAGTTATAGGATGGTTTTATCAATGGATGGTTTAATGCCGCTAAAGGTGTATTCCGAACTTACTTTTTGTTTTTTTCCAAGCCTGTAGATAAACGAACCGGCAAAACACCTTCGAGAGTGGGTTCAGTTTGTTTAATGCTGCCATCGGCGTTGAATTCCATTTTATCGATACACACCTCCCGGTAATAACCAGGGCTGGGCATGCTGATGCCTTTAGGCCTGGTCAGTCGGTGATAAACTACATACCATTCATCCCTGCCAGGTATCTGCAACACGGAATTATGTCCCGTTCCATAAATGGCTTTGCTGTTATCGCGTGCAATGACAATATTGTTCGTAGGAATCGTCAATGGACCCATCGGGCTGGTTGAAGTGGCATAACGCACCTTGTAATTCGGACTGCCGGTGTCGTCTTCCGACCACATGAAATAATAGGTTCCATTTCGGTAGATCACATAAACTGCTTCCCGGAAGGTACGATCCGGAGTCAATACCTTCATGGTTTCAGTCTTGATGGAAACCATATCATCGTTCAGTTCCACTCCGGCCATATAACCATTTCCCCAATACAGGTAGCTTTTGCCTGAAACTGGATCGGTGAACACATCCGGGTCGATTTCTTGCCCGCCCCTGACGCCGGCGGGTTTGGAAGCGATGAGTGCCTTTCCGGAGTCAATGAAAGGACCGGTAGGGTTGTCCGATACAGCTACGCCTACTTTTTGTTTGGCACAGAAATAATAGAAATAGCGGTATTCCCCGTTGTTTTTTTTCTCTACGATGCAAGGCGCCCAAGCATTTGCTGAAGCCCAAGTCACGTCTTTACCAAGTTGGATAATAACACCTTCGTCCTTCCAGGTTTCCAAATCGTCGGACGAAAAGCATTTGAAATAGGTGCCTGACCAACCCGGGAAACCATCACTGGTGGGATACAGATAAAACTTCCCAGTTTTTTCCGAGTACAGAATTTCCGGATCAGCATAATACCCATCCAACACAGGATTGCGATTGACAGCAGCCGAAACGGAATAGTTCACGGCCGAATCTTTCAGCTGAAAGGTATAATTCACCGGACCTTTGGAAAAATCCACTGCACCGGAAGGTTTGACAGTAACGCCCGGCAAAGAAGTCAGTTTCGGGTTGAACGCTTTCAGGGAAGTACCTGGTTTTACCGGTATGAAAATGGTTTTTTTGGCTTCGTCAACGACCAGATTGAGCTTTTTAGCTTCTTTCGAACCGGTGGTCACAGCAGCAAGGTCAGCTGCTCCACCCCATTTGTCGGCAAGACGTTTTGCTTCCTCGTCTGTGATGGGAATGACCGTGCCATGTCTAGGGGAAAAATTCATGGAAACACCGTTCAACACCTTGAAGTTACTCAGCTCCGTGCTGGTCGTAAATTCATATTTGCCGTTGGAATAGACATCGTACATTAAAACATACGTTCCCGAATTGATGAGTCTGAAAACACAAGCACCTTCAACCGCTTGCGTGGTCTGTTGCAGGTATTTATTTTCTTTGACCACATAAGGGCCTGTAAGCGAAGAAGCCACAGCTTTCTTTATACCGTTTCCATTACCTTCCGTCTTGAAAAAAAGATTGTAAACCCCATCTTTTATAATAATATCCCCGTCTATTGTAGAAGATGGATATGAGAAGAGGACTTTGGGAGTGGTTTCCAAACTTGTAAAGCTGGAATTGGCGTAAGCGTAATGAATCACATCCTTATCATTGTGTGAACGCTGCGACCAGTAGATCATAAATTTACCGGCAATCGGGTCCCAGATGGTTTGAGGTGCCCAAACACGATTAACCTCTTTAAACTCTGGAAACAGAGCTGCAATATCCACGATGGAATGGGTCCAGTTCACCAAATCGGAAGATTTCAACAAGACCATGGCGTGGTTGTTGCTCCATCCCATGGACGCTTTCATATCGGTCACCACCATGTAATACATGTTATCCGGTCCCCTATAAATATGCGGATCGCGAACACCTTTCATCTGAGCGATGGTATCCGATGCAATAATTGGTTGATTGTTGTTCAAGGCTTTATAAGTCAACCCATCGGCGCTGAGCGCAAAACGAATGGCTTCCTGATCTCCGCTGTTTCCGGTAAAGTACACAAAAAGATAGGAGGAAAAACCTTCGTCAGCAGGAATGGAAACAGAAAAATTACGGCTTTCAGTCGCTTTGCCTTTTTTGGCTGTCGCGGTCAATTGAACGATTTTTGAAGCCTGCCCTTTGCCAGAAAGTTTTAGAATTTCTCCTGTGGAGGAAAGAACTTTCTGATCGGAAGATACCCAAGTCAGGGCTGAACCCTCTGCTCCTTTTTCTGGAAGGTTCAAATTGTTTTTAAGAGCTTTCAGATTGGTAGCAAACGTTATCGCATCCAAATCGGCACGTACACAACTTTCATCACTTCCGTATGGAAGCACTGTTGTTTGAAAAGATTTGGTTACTCGTTCTGATCCACAAATCAATTCCGCGCTCAACATCACCTTTTTTTCAGGGCTACCGAAAGCAGGTCTGTTCACGAAGCCCAGCGTTGAAATAACGGAAGGATCCGAAGAGGTCCATTGCACTTCAACGCCTGCTTTCAGCATCCGGGGCAAAATCACGTTCGTCCTCAGGGCATTAATTGCATAAAGCTGAAAAGTATCAGCCACAGCATGCATTGCTTCTTTGGCCGTTGCAGAAGACACATCTGTCATGGCCTTGGTCAGTTCAGCAACTTCTGAGTTGCTTAGGCCTCTGTTATAGATTCTGAAATCAGAAAGCGTGGTTTTTTGCAGGTAACTGTCCCCGTTGAACGGCGGTCTGCCAATGCAGTTGAAAGTTGTTGGCGAGCCGATGGCAGAAGGATTGATGATGGCCTGTCCAGTTTTAGCTACGACACCGTTCAAGTAAAGGGTACCTATTGTACCACTTTGTGTATAGCAAACATGCAACCAAACGCCTTTTTTTGCAGCTGAACCCACAGAAAGGACTACCTGTTCATTGTTGTAACCACCGGCGGCTTGTTCGTATTGCTGCGCATTCACCCGATAGGCGACGTAGTTTCCATTGGTCGCCGTGCAGGCATCCAACGTGGAAAATGCCCATACGAAATTTCCGTTACTGTTTATATCCGACGTTGGGTCGATGTACATGTACGTCGAGATGGAAAAATCGGTCAGGGAGGCAAGAAGTGAGCCTGTTGTCGTTCCCAAATCCAGGTAGCCGTTTGTAGAACCTAGTTCCAGTAAACCCATAGAATTGATTTGCCGGACACTGGCGCCATTCATCAGCGTTCCGTCGCAACCGTTTCCGGTCACATCCTGAACTTTACCGTTTACTAACGGACCAAACTGGTAATGAAGTTTCAGGGTTGGATCCGTTGCAGCAAATACGGTGTTGGATACAATACTATTAAAAAATAACAAGGCAATGACACAACGTCGGATCGTTCTTAATTTCATAGTTTACTTTAAATACCAGTTATCCCGGATTCGTAATTTTCCGAGTATTTCATCCCTATTATTGGGATGTTTTGCAGCTACTTTTAAAGCCAGATAATCCGTACTGTCACGACGGATGGCAATGCGCATCAGATCATGGAAGCGGTTCCCTTCAAAAGCGGTTTCCAAAGCACATTCGTTGACAATCAAGTCCTCCATGTAATCGATCTTGGCCACTGAATCCAATGCTTCGGGAATCGTGAACATAGCATCCAAGTCGGCTCTACCCAAGCCTCTGGAACGTATACCTATATTATTGACAAAACGTACATCCTTAAAAAGCGAATCGGGCATTTCGGATGCTGGCAGGATGTTGCTACCGAAAATGGTCGGATTCAAGCCATTCTTCAATACGGCCAACGCCAAATGAGGTTTACCAATACGGTTGACGGCTTCGGCATATCGTAGATAAAGCAACGCTACCCGATAGGGCATCACCCTTTTATTGACAAGTCTCCTTGAGTTCATTTGGACGAATTTGAACAAATAATTCTTCGTATAAATGGTAGAAAAACTGTTTATTGTACCACCACTAAAAAAAGCCAGATTCGATACAACTGAACCATGTTTCCGCAAGTCACACATGGAGTCGAGTGTTGCCGAACCCATATACCGTTGGGAATCCCAGTTTGTGATGGCAAAACGGGATGAAGTTAACTGGTGATCGATCGATAAGGAGTCTATCATGAACTCATTCCCAAATTCATTGGACGCAGCAATATTTGTTATGATTTCAGAAGAGCCGGTAGTGAAACAATCATCCCACAACAATCTATTCCAAGCACCACTGAAGACCCCTCCAGTTATAATAAGATCGGAAGTATAATCTTTGGTTATGACGTATCTGTTTTCAAACATAAGCTTTTCATACTCTGTGGCCGCCTGTTCATAGCGACCCGTCCAAAGATAAAGGTCGCCCAAGAGAAAACGGATTGGGAAAAAGGAATCGGAAAGACGAGCAGAATACACGTTTCCAAAACTGGGTTTGGGATAAATCTGAGAATCCTTGAAAGGTTCGATATCCCTTATCAGGGAGTCCGCCAATTGATTAAAATCCAGAACTGGATAACTCTTCTCAGCATCAGCCAACGTTAGTAACGGTTCTGAATAATAGATTACAGTCTTGTAATTCAAAGCCAGCTGCATATAGGTCCAAGCTCGTATGGCCTTGGTTGCAGCATAAACCTTACACATCACTCTCTCATTTTTATTGACCGTTGTAGTGTCAATATTCCTGATGATGTAATTGCAATTATTGATGACGGAATAGTATTGCTTCTTATTGGCATAAGGATTACCTGATGTGATGGCAAAGTCATTGATTTCGTTTAAATAGGGGTTTGAAGTGGTTGTAACATCCATCAGATCAGCACGAAGCTCTCCAAGAAGCACATATTCATCCGCCAGTTTTTCCAACTGGGAGAATACACCGAACATAGAATATAACGAGTCATTGGTAGATTTCATCCCGTACTGATCTTCAAAAACGTAACGGTTTGAATCCACGCTCAGGAGCCCATCACAACTGATCAGTGTGAACGATGCAAACAGAAGGGGCAGCAGTATTTTACTTATTTTTTTCATATCCTGACAGTGGTTACAGATTTAATTTGATTCCGATGGTGTACGTGCGGGTCTGTGGAACAAGTCCAGCATCCACACCCTGCATATACACGGAGTTGCCGGCTGAGAATTCCGGATCAAGACCCAAGTATTTGGTAAAAGTCAGCAGATTGTCTGCAGTGGCCCAGATTTTTATACCTTCCAGAAAAGTACTTTTGACAGGTACGTCATACGAAAGGGTCAGTGTTTTGAGGCGAAGGTATGAACCATCTTCGATCCAGCGATCGGAAAAGCGCGCGTTACCCATGGGGTCTCCCCAAGCAGCACGGGGTTGGCTCGTCAACTGGCCATCACCCGTCCATCGGTTGAGCATGGTGGTGGTCTGATTACTCAGATCCTTCCCGGATTCCAACAGACAACGGCTGTAGTTGTAGACCTGATTGCCATAGGAGTAATTGAACTGGGCGTTCAAGGTCCACCGGTCAACGTTTATCACACTATTGAATCCACCATAAAGCTTAGGATTCGGATTGCCGATCACTTCTTTATCTTTTTCGTCAATGATGCCATCCTTAAAGCGGTCGTTGAAGAGGATATCACCAGCATTGAATCG
>Ga0209430_1001480_pt1 | contig 17326 bp, 23 predicted proteins | sample BarGraIncub1133A_FD_184504 | JGI IMG/M metagenome (GOLD analysis project Ga0209430, IMG submission 184504) | Arctic peat soil microbial communities from Barrow, Alaska - Barrow Graham LP Incubations 11-33A (SPAdes) (version 2) | ecosystem: Environmental > Terrestrial > Soil > Wetlands > Peat... | reverse complement strand
TGATGACTTCTTGGGGTATCATTGACATAAAAAAACTTCCTTTCTGACTTTAATAGTATTATTACTATTCTTGCCATAAAGGAAGATCTTTCAAACCTAGTTACACAAAATTTTCCGCACTCTCTATTATGAATTAAAAAACAATGAAAGGTATTGCTATGTACATAAAGTTCACACTCAGCCCACATACAGTTATTCCCAGCAAACAATAGAATTGATTGTTGATGAAATAAAAAAATCCCCCGATAAAATAATCGGAGAGCTAAGAGAAAAAGTAAAAAAATAAGTTAACCTCGGGAGCAAAGGAATTCTAAGCGCATTGCGCCTACTCCCATTCGGGAACCCAGCTTTTTATCCGTCGCAGGTTAACTTCTTGATTATATTATGCCATACCTATGAAAATTATGCAATACCACAAAACACCCAACAGGAATTTTAATAGAAAAACACCGCCCTACCAATTAAATAAGACGGTGCGTGAAATTCAAAATATCACAAACAATTTATCTATTTTCCAAACCTGCTTAACTTCCCACCCATTAACCTTTTTAACATTACCAGCATCTAAATGCACCTCTGCTGATACCGCCTTATCCTTACTGTAATTACGTTGTAACCCAATAGTTACATACTTACTACCATCCTGCACTCCGTAACCTGCCGACCACTCCCAATTCCTATAATTATTAACCTTGAAGACTCCCACATCATAATTAGATGCCGGGGTCTTATTCGTGTTCGCCACAACAACTGTCCTATCCGTTTTCTTTAACGCCTGCGGTGGCAAGGTTGGATCATTAACATTAATCTTATCAGCTACCTGCTCAGCAGCTAATGGCAACTATGGAGCCTGTACAGTAAAATGATTGACTGGCTGCACCTGACCTGCTTGCACCTGCTTAATAAAACTAGCCAACATCTCAGCATTTTGTTTACTCATTTGCAATTGGTTCTGCAGGACGTTTTTGTCCTGGGCCTGTTGTTCGGTCAAAACCTTTGCCTGTTGCAGTTTTTCTGCGACGTCTGCATGTTTCTGCCAGGCGAAATATCCAGCCCCACACAGGGCCAACACAACAACAAATAAAATCAGCGAGAAGATAATCTTGCCCCTCACAGTTAAATTATTTAGCCACATAATCAGTTAACCCCCTTGCAATGGCACAAGCAAAACCATCTTTGTCTTGCTCACTTGTCAGCAATGCTTCATCTTCACTATTAACTATCTCGTCCTTATTCTCTTTAATTGAACCAACAATGAGATCAAAACCGTTAATAACGCTAGGAAGTAATTCCTTTGCAATCGGCATAAGTGCCATGCCTAATGCGTTTTGCATTTGCGTAGTTTCCATGTTTAAGACTTTAAATTCGACAGCTAATTGATGGGCTTGTTCGGGATCAATACCTATTGTTTTAACCCGACTAGCCGTTTCAGCGTTAACTGTATATTCTCTAAGTATTGGGACTAACGCCGCACCCTTTGCACTTAGTACATCGGCAACAAAAGCGTCTTCCTCGCCAGCTTTTGCCGCATTTTGATAGCCTTTAGCAAGTTGCTCCAATTGCTGTGTCATTGGCAATAAGCTCTTATTTGAATCGACAAGCGAAAACCCGAACAGCTCCATGGAATTAGTGAGAGCATTACCGTTTTTACCAGCTGTTGTAACAGATCGATCCAGCCTGGTCATGGTGGCTATGAAAGCCTGGCTGTCGACATCGGATAATTTGAGCATACGGTTTAAATTGCCAGCTTCCGCATAGCTTAAATTTAATCTGCCAGCTAATTTATAAGCCGCATCCCCTGCATCGACCGCACCTTTAACCAAATTAAATAAACCCGCACCACTGGCGGCAATTGCAGTCAATGCAATTATTTTAGCGTTAACAGCCATGATGCCATTCCCTGCCGATTGACCAGCCTCTTTCACTCGGCCTAGCCCACCAGCCAATGCACTGACCGCCGCACTTGCCTCATTAGTTGCGCTGGTGTTAATGCCTGCACTCATAGATCCGCCACTGGTACGTGCCGCATTGGTTTGCTTTATTTGCGCCGACAAATCAGCCTCAGCTTTTTGCTCTCGAAGTAACCTTGTTAAAATTCTTTGGCTCACTGCATCGTCTGCGCCTTTTGCCGCTACTGACTCATTGTAAGCGGCATTCATTAGAAGTACCGCTTGCTTCTGTATATTTAGCTGGTCAGTAAGGTGCTTCGTCTTTGTCGCTAATGCCTCAGTGGAATTTTCAGCCCCCTTGAACTGGCTCATATCAATTTCCATTTTGAGCTTGGTCTGCTGCGCTTTGACTTTTAAATCTGACATGCCTTGGCTAACTGTTTTTGTTGCTGTTAGTAAATCGGCATCGAGTGCCGTCATATCGAGGCCCAGTGTTAGAAATAGTTTTTCTATAGTTACCCCTTTTGCCACAAATGACCTCCCCCTTATAAAACGTCGTCAATAAATAGTCCCTGTTCACCACGCAACTTGCTCTTAACAATAATCAAATCAAGCAGATACATTAAATCGCTATCATCAATATCTCGCTGAGTCCAATGGTACTGCTCATGTAGTCCGCTATAAAAATCAACAACAGATTCACATGCCGACAGAGGGTTTATCCCACTGCCGCCTGCTCGTTTGGGATTTTATCAAGTTTCCTAGATAACAATTCACAAAACCAAGTCATTATCTGTCGATATATTTCCATGATTTCGTCGACAGTAAGGTGATCCATTATCACATCTGCCGTTAATGCTGGATTGGCAAAGGACTTAATGATGATTTCAACATGCGCATCGACGTATTCATGAAACTCAATTTCTGCTTTTGTTTCATCGAACTCCATGAACTCGCGCCAAGGTTTGGCTTTTGGCTTGTTTGGTTTATACTTTATGTTATTAATCTTAATTTCCATATGAAAACCCCTCCAAAATAGTAATAAAAATAGCCCCAACTGTTACAGTTGAGACTTCATTTTTGTTTTTTAAATTGCGTTTTATTTTTTTAGTTCTATCCTTTTGCGACATATGCGACTCAAGCCTATACAGCCCATAACAAGAAAAAGAGCCATACAAATATTTTCACCAACATTTGTATTTAAACAATATAAATCCCATACATTCATAGTATGATTACCTAACCATACTAATTTAGGATTATTTTTGTCATATATCACTTGAATCGTACTATTGATTGGATAACGACTATTTTCTAACTCAATGCTTGCCCTATATTTATCATAAGAAATTATATAATAATAATGATCACGCGGGTTTTTACCACTACTTTTGAAAGGTATATATTCTAATAGCGTCGCAGTGCTAGAAACCCCTTGATCAACCAAGGTAATCGCCTTAGTTATATTCATATAAAAACTACAAACTGCAGCTAACATAATAAAAATCAGAACAAGTATACTTAAACCATTTTGAATTTTACTAAATATAGAATGTTTGCCTTCCAGACTACCACATCCTTTTTTTAATAATACATTTTATATATCATTAGACAGAATTCAATATTTTCCTGTATTATACAAAAAAGCTTTTAATAACGGAAATATGTACAGCCAGTAACGGACTCACCTTGAATATTAATTTTTCTCCCGATCGTAATATAATAGGCGACTCACGTAAGAGCCGCCACTTTCTTATGCCGTAGTAAACTTAGTAATGCTAGTAGCCAAGCTATTACCAGCCAAATCCTTAACCCCACTTGTCAAGCCCTATACGCCGTAGCAGCTGACAAATTAGCTGTAGGCGTAAACGTCACAACAGTCCTGCCCGCATTGACTGATAGCGTTCCTGCAATTAATGTCCCTGCCACATCAGCCGCTAACATAAAGTTGCTAGCAATAACTGTAGTAAACTGAATTGCTTCATTAAAAGTCCAGTTAACTGCAGACGATATTGCTACTGCTGTCGCGGCATTAAGAGGCACAATAGTAACGGTTGGTACTGTTAAATCCACAACCGCTAACGGAGAACTAAAGAATGTAGCTATACCACTAACGTAATTCGGCGACTCTTCGTCTAGCCTACGTTCGGCAGTTCCATCGAATTGGTGCCCCAAGAAGTCAGCCTTAATTGTCACAGGTTTTAACTTGACGCTTGCACCCTGGGAATCATGTTCCTCGTCAGCAGGTGTAAATTGACCTTTGTATAACCAAATGTATCTACTTTTTGTGTTCGACTTATTGGCGGCGATACCAATTGCTACATATGGCGCGGTATCGTTATTATTTACGATCATTTCTGCGCCATTGATTGTATGCCCCATTAGTGCCGCATAATCAGCTTGCAATATCTCAGATACGGTAAGCTCGACGCTGGTAACATCTTTCGAAGTTGCTGATTCCCAAGGCCCATTCTCTGCGTAAAATATATCTGTACTATTTTTACGTTTTACGCTCGCCTTGTTCACTCCTGAAAGGGGCGAAACTGCGCCGTAAGCGACCCCCGTCAAATCATCCTTGGTTAATATCGCGTAATATAATTTTTTCAGTCCTTTTAACATTGCCATATAATTACCACTCCTTTGTTGTTATGAATTGAAATACTTTACCTTTAACGCCTATTGGCAGACTACGTATAGGTTCGGTAGAATGACGGGCAAAATCAATAGAGATCATCACACGTTCTACCGCGTTAATGATCTCCGTAAGGTTTGTTTCAGCGCAAACTGAAATTCGATATGTAATTCTTGATGATGATTCCGTATTCTCAGCGGAAGAATCGGGAACGTTTGATATTTCCTCAAATATCACCCTCGGATAAGGAATGTCTCTATCGCCTGCCTCGTAAAACTCAAAAATCAATTCTCCACCAAGTAAGTTAATTAAAACAGTATCACTCTTTAATGCCTGGTCAATTTCATCATCAAGGCACAGCACGATTTCTCACCGCCTGACGTATCGCTTCAATCACATTTTGCTTAATTTGATTTTTATGTGCATCATAGGCAGGGTATAAAAACGGATGCTCATGACCTGGACGCCATTCTATAATTCTGCCATACATATATCCACCAGATGAATTAGCAGTTGCAGGACTCGCCGCATCAAATACAATTCTAACTATAGTGCCTTTTGCATTAATCTCAAGCTTGCCACTTGCCGACAATGCACCACTAATACTGTGTATCCGAGCTTTTGCATCAGCTAATATGGTTTGTCCACCTTGAAGTAATTCTTCTTTAGCCGCCGCTGAAACGTCTGCGCCTAGCTCTATTAATAATGCACTTATCCGACTCCCTGATAAATTATATCGAGCCACTACGTCACCACCTCCTTGCAAATCAGCATCGTGGTCGACTTGCCATAATCATATGTGTGCATTACCTCAAATACTCTTGTCCCCCATAACACCCGCCAGCCTTTACGTACATCAGCGCGATACCGAATTCCAATCTCTCGCGTTAACTCACTAGCCATATTACCTGCCAGGTCTGCTGTATTTAGGGCAGGTTTTTTAAACTCTGCCCATACAGTTGATTGGGTTGCCCACGCTTTATTTATATATTGCTGCAGCTCAATTCGTTTATCCATGTGCCCTATAAGCACATTAAACCTTGCTAGTCCACATATCTGATACATGGGTAGCAAAATAATCATATGGTAAATAGAAATATCCTTTATCTCCCCATCCTGCGCCCCATGAGTTGCGAACAATGACCTGCTTTTTTGTGTCATCGTAACCCACAGCGAGAACGGCGTGACCGCCTAATAGTTGTTCATCAGCAACAGGCATCGGCACGACTCCAGTCGTTGCTACGGCATCACTTTCAAAGGATTCATACACATCAATTCCTACTACGACAGGCTGATTAGCAAACAAAGTCGCTTTCAGCAAAGTAAGTGAAGTTACTCGATGGTACTCACTGATTTTGTACTTCACAGCATCGGCAATATCCTTTGCTGTTGGGGCCTTTGTGAATTTTGCTATATTGTAAGGCTGTTCTGCTTCGGGACATACTCCCATCGTTTGTAATACCTTCATGCCATCACGAATCATTGCTCCAGAATCCTCATTTATTGTGTTTTCAAGCTTACGTTCTTCATAATACAAGAACAATCTGGATAACGGTACTAACGTATGCTTTGCTTGTAATAAAAGAAACTCACGTAGACCAGACGCAATGGCGTTAGCCGTACATGATCCGAGAGCTCCTTGATCAACTACCGGACTACATAGAGAGCGTAAATCAACACAGGCCGGCAATTGTCCTGCATGTTCAATGATTGCGCTATATACCTTATCTCTTAAATCGTGGCTATCTTTCTTTAGTAAATATTTTCTCATGACAAATCTCCTTTATTATTTATACTGGAATTTCCTCCCACATGAGCATGGCGGCCACACTGATAGTCGTGGTCGCTATGGTATTGAGTAGTGCAAGCACTCCACCAGGCGGGACAATAAGACCGCCATCAAATTCTTCTACACAATCACCGCTGATAAATGGAGTTGGTGTTGCACCTTGGGCAGCTACCAGCGTTCCAAATCCTGCTGCATGTTGAATTACTAGGGCATTGGTTAGTCCAGTGAGTGCTACGGAAGCATTAAATCCTTTGGCTTGACTTCCCGCTTGTGCGAGAGTTTTTCTGCTTAATGGCGTTAGACCAGTGGTGATCGCTCCATTATTAATACTAGTTGCCCACACAAAACCACCGGGGGCAACTGCGGAAGCGCCAGCCACAGCTATTTGCATCTTGGCTTTAGACATAACAAGATTGACAGTAGAAGTTAGAGGATTCCATACACCGATAATTGGGGTCGTTGTGGCATCAAGAGTAACGGTATTAGCACTAAGTGCTACGACATTTGATCCTACGGAATATAGATTTCCTCGGTATGCTTGCTCATACCATTTGCCATGCAGTTCAGTAACAACCAAATCACCTAATTGACCAGTTCGCAGATTTGCGGGCATCCCAACACCCATAGATTGTGCTGACTGCGGTCCTACTACTGCTTGTAATATCATATGGATTACCTCCTTATATTTTGTCTGTACTATTAATAAAATCTGATATTTCTTCTTTGTAAAAAGCGTTTGGCATAGATAACATGAGTGGCAGCTCTTTTAAATAAAAACTTTGTAGTTTGAGCTCCATTAAAATCAATTCCAGTAATTCTGCTGGAGCCATTCTTCCACCAGAACTATCAGCATCACGAACGATTACAGGATTCGTATTACTTATTCTAGTAGGATCAACTCCTGCAATGACTTGATGCCCTTGTACATCAGTGATGATCCTTCTGATTAAATTACTATAATCGACTCCACCTATTGTCACTGGATTAGTTGTAGGAGCTGCACCAATTGGAGCATTACCACCCACAGAAGGAACACCTGCAAGTCCACCAGTTACTGGTGTAACACCCCTATATTGCGCCATATTTACAGCTGGATTCACTGGGGGTGAAAATGGTGTCATGCGATATATAGCAGAGCAAGAAACGTTTCCACCGGTTACTGCTGTTGATACCCTAACTCTAAAATATCGAAAATTTACAGGCCCAACAAAATATCGGTTGGTGCTTGCTGCGAGAGTTAACGTAGCGGCCCCTATAATCCCAGATGCTGCTGAGTCTAGAAGTGTTAAAGCAGACCAGTTATTTGAGGCATCCAAACCATTAGAGCTTTCAAAGGTTACTATACCTGCTGATATCCCAGCAGTAGTATTAATCTGCACTGCTACTGATCTGTACTGCAAGCAATCTTGCATTGCCAGGATATGGAATCATATACAGCAGGATGACCGTCGATGCGTTTTAGCTCTGGTGCGTCGTCCTCTACCGGAACTACCATCGCTCTAAAATCTGCAATATTATATGACCGCTAGATCATCTTGGTTTTATCGAAATTTTTCTTACTCATGATTTCCTCCTTCTGTTGGCTTAGTAGCCCCTGCATTATTTAATTGATAGTTATCAATTATTGCGGTCGATACGAAATTTAAAGACTGGAGCCGCCTGTCACCCTCGTCAAATGGTTCAAACCCAAAGATGTCATTAATCTCATTTAGAGTCATGAGGCCTGTGTTAGTTGCGAGTGTTGCAAGCTCAATCTTGTTAGCTGTTGAAAGGTATGCCGTCTTGTTGTAGTAGCATTTTACCCGGTGCCCAACATCTTGCTCACGCTGAGTAAAGAGGCAGCTCGACATGCCCTGCTCAAACTCAACAATAAAATCTTCAAGACAAGATTGGTAAAAGGCGCTGTGCTGTTCTCCATTATAATCGCCTGAAAGCAAGGCTTCTGATATACCGTACCTTTCGCGTACAATACTTTTTAAGAATGCCATGACTTCACTTTTGATTTCAGCAGGTTTCATATTAAGCGGGGTAAATTCACCAGCTAAGTCTGTGGCAACAATGCCTGCTTTACTGGTGAATATGTGTTCCTCAAATTTATCTCTAGCGGCCTTTATCTTGTCGGCATCAATCAAAGTTTTTGCTGTGTAAAGTCCAGTAATCTTTAAGCTGGCTTCAATCGACTTCGGCAACCCCTGCAATACCTGATCTAATACTTTGACTGAGCTTAACAAATTTGCTGTATCAGGCGTACCGTAATCACTACCACCACCGACAATTGTATTCTTACCGCGCCGCCATTTAAGGTGAATTACATCATCATATGGCAAGATATCAAACGAGCCATCGCGCCAGTAAAATTTCATCTCCCAAACGTTATTGCCGTCAGTACCAATCTCAATCTGTGTGGGATTAAGAGGGTAAAAAGCTGTGTATTTACGGTACTGATTGCCCATTACGTCCGTAACAATATCATATTGTGGGTAGATGAAGCAGTTGCAATCCTTGCGTCTCAGCCATTCACAGCATGCCAGGAAGTCCTTTGTCGTCTGTAGTGGGTTAGGCTTGAATCTAAAAAGCCTGGTGATATCATCATTTTGCTGACGAATACTCCCAGGCTTTTGCATTACAGATACAATATCAATTTTGCTGATCTCAGTTGCGATGCGGTCAATGCAGTTATTTACGAAGTCGGAGAGGTAGACGTCCTCGCCGAATGCTGAGAAAATAGCGCGACCATCATTGAGTATCGAATTGAATTGCCTGTAAGTATTCTGCTGATTGTAGCGGTCAAAGATTCCTTTGAAAAAGTTTAATATCAAGTTTTCACCTCCTCGCCATGAACTCATTTTTATACCGACTGTACACAGCAAAAGCAATGATAAAGCCCAAGGCACCATCTATACGATTCTTTGATTGTCCATATTTTTTGATGGGCATAATTCTTCCGGTTGCATCCATTTTGATAGACACGTTACGCAAGTTCCAGAGATCGATTGGGTTGTTATTATAGTTGAGAATCTTATTTTTCAGGGCTGATTCCAGTAAACGCATTGGATTAGATAGGCTTGAAAAATCCATGTTGATGCGCTCCAGTATTCCTTCGCCAAAGTGCTCAACGAATGAATTTTTTAACCCTGTGGAATGCCAGTTATCAAAACCGCACATGTACGGCGTCATCTTGTAATTCTCATAAAGTGAGTAAAACCACTTAACAACAATGACAGGATCCACCTTATCCCCTGGGCAGATAGTCACCAGCCCTTCCCTCGCCCACTTTCTGTAATCCTTCTTCTCGGGATTTGTCTTATTATCATCTTCAAGCATGGCGTCAGCTTTGCTCTCAGGGATAAAGTACATCGTAAGTGTGTAAGTCTGCCCTGAATCATGATCATAAAATAAAGCCTTGGCATTACACAGATCAGTTGTCTCTGCAAAATCTAAGGCCCCGATATAATATTTACCTTTGAACTGCTCCGGCGCAACGGTGGCTGTGTTTATTATGTCTGCATCAGTGAGCCACGCCGTAGCTGAGTTTTGCTTAAAATTAAAATCCTTACTCATCATATAAGCCCTAGTTGCCGTCTCAGTTTTAGCTTCTTCGATGATACCCTCTAGGTACGGCCGCTTTTTACTTACCATTAAGTTAGGATTGGATTTATACCAAGAGTCTTTACTTTGAAATACCTCTTCCTCAGTATCTTGCGTGTACAAAAATGATAGGAACCTTTTATTAACGACTTCACCTTTTAGGATGCGCCTAGCATAGTTAAGACGCTGGTCAAGGTAGCCTTCGATAAATCCTTCAGTCGTAATCTCCAGCAGAAGTGGAGCAGACTTGGTACTCATGGATTGCTTCATTGGGCTAACTAAAGAGGAATCTGCCATTTCATGGACTTCATCAATAACCGCCAAATCTAAGTTCCTGCCTTCCTTGGCACTTGTTCGGCCTGATAGCTTCCGTATTTTCGCTTTGTTTTGCCTAGAGAATTTACCACGCTTACTTTTTTGCTTCAAGCCACCCATGAATATTCCTTGGATATTCTTGCGCGATACTTTAACTAAACTTGGAGACTGCTCACGCATATTGGCACATTCATCAAAAAGAATCGCCGCTTGATCATAGGAATTAGAAGCACACATAACATTAGTACCTAAATCTCCTACAAAGAATTCACAAAGCGCAATGGCAGCAGCCATACTCGACTTACCATTTTTACGAGCGATCAAAAGAAGTACATCTGTGAATCTTCTGATCCATTGCCCAGATTCTTCGTCGTATATTTTGAAGCCGTATATGGCCTCCATCAAACATTTTTGCCAAAGTGCCAATAAAAACGACTTACCACCGAAAGGTGCGATACTATGATGGCATTTTTCCTGTATGAACTTGATTCTTTTATGTGGCTCAGTCATGTCGAATTGGTATTGATCATTCTGCAGGTCATTCAACAGGTTATCTAAGCACAGTTTTATTTCTTGACCAATGATGATTTCGCCTGACTGAGTTTGATCAATATATTCTAATAAATATGACTGTGGGTATTTTTTTTTTAACTCAGTCAACACCTGCACTCACCCCACTCTCTTTTTGCATTCTCTATGTTTATCACTAGCTTCCATATAGCTGAATTTTCATCAAGAGGTACAACACTTTCAGAAAAAGACGACTAACCTGATAGGCATTAGTCGTCTTAAAACTCCCAGTTGCTTAGGCTGGGAAACGTACAAACAAAAAAAGAAGGGGGCAGGTATTTATCCTGCAAAGCCTTCTCTAATAAAACAGATATTATCTTTTACATTGGCACCCTCGACCTCTACTGAAATTCATCCTCACCCAGCAATGCAGACAGGCGAGAGATATCATTCAAATAGTTGGCCCATATAAACTATGACTTTATTTTAAAAGTGTTACACGCTGTGCCGTCAGCAGATTTAACCTTGAGATCACCACTTGATTTAACTTCAATACCATCAGCAGTACATGCAAAGTTATCATTGTGATGGCATTCTTCACAGTGGCATTTAGTTACTTTAGACATTATAATCACCCCCTTTTTTTTAGTATTGCCTATAATATTTAAAATATAATAGCATTATTAGTCACTTATTGCACTTTAGACGGAGCAAACGTAATTGAGGGGTCATATTAACACTCATCAATCATATTCTGCCAAATCATCATCCTCTTCGCCCACATTCTTACCCAGCAATGCCGACAGGCGAGATATGTAACTCAAGTAGTTCGCCCGAACTTTTGTTATCATCCTACTTATCGGCAGCTCCTTCTGCTGCGATTGTTTGGCAGGATTAACGGCAACTAGGCCAGTAATTTTAACTATCTCATTCAGACGTTCAAGCTCAACCCTTAATCTTGCCGTTTCCATTATCGCGCCATCTACTAGCGATATTTGTTTTTCATCAACACCAGAGAATAATTCCTTGATCCTTGCGTACTCTTGCTGGACTTCCAAGGCTATCACCAACTCTCAAAACTTTTTGGAAACTTTCTGGGAAAAAGTGAAATTTTCGGTTTGCGTGCTAAAGGGGGATGCCCCTCGGTTTTTGGGAATGAAAATTTAATCAATATGGTGGGGGGATTGCGCATCACTCAACATACTCACCCCACCATTTCGTAATGTACTTCTTCCCACTGCTATCAACCCTTTGCAGGCATTCATCCTTAGTAGAATCAACATAGATTAGCTCTGCCCCTAGCTCCCTCGCAAGCCTCTCACGTTCCTGCTTGTTAGGATAACCACCAATAATGTAGCAGTCGTGCCAATCCCCATAGCGCGTCTTAATCATGTCGATCATCTTATCTCTAAGTGCAAAGACATTAAACCTAAGATTGTTCGGCTTATCAAATAAGCTTTGACCACTGATGCATTCATACAGTTTATCAATATCAAGCACCATATCTCCGTAGCTAGACAACTGATTGACAATTGTGTTCTTGCCACTCATAGGACTACCATAAACAATATAAACGTTGTGCTGATTGTATCCATAACGCTTGTGAGCAGCATCGTGACATCTACTGCAGATGAGGTCAATATTATCTTTGTTAAGTGTTACATCCATATCTTTAATATTAGCAGGCGAGAGAGCAATTTTGTGGTGACCTACTAACTTCGATGTATCGATCACCACTTTACTACACCTCTGGCAAACTGGACCGTGCTCAACAATAAGGTTGAAACGAAGCTCTCGCCAAGCTTTAGAAACATATAACCACCTTGCAAAATCTTGTGCCATATTACGGCCATTCCTTTGATTCTAGTTCTTTCTTTTTCAATTCCAGCAACTCATTGTCGTTAATAACCTTGTGAGGATTCTCCATCCACAATTGTCTCCTTCTGTTCTTCAGCCAAAAAATTTGAGCACCAACGTCAGGAGCAACCTGCTTCTTGGTTTTCTCCACCTTAGTTTTCCTTGACCCATCAGCCGTTTGCTCGATAATTGTTTTGACTTCCTCATATTCATAACCAAGAGCTCGCTTGCACATAGCATTTTCGACCTGAATGTCAATGACTTCCTTGCCTCTTTTTAAAGCTGTAGAAATAGTTGGGTGTGTACTTACCCAAACACGCAATGTTTCCACTCTGATTCCCATATTATGTGCGATCTGTTCCCTTCTAATTCTAAGCCCATCCCTCGCCCACGCCTCAATTCTGAGTAGGCCGTCGGGTTCAAGCCATTCTTTGTATTTGCCTCCGGTCATAACGTCACCCCCTTTTGATAATAAAAAGGAGCCTACTTTTTAGTAAGCTCCCATACTTATTGATTTACAATTTCATCTCGAGTAAATTTCAATGCCTTCATCAACGGCCCTGTGTTTATCTCATTATCCAGGTAGCCTTGCCGAATAATATCAAAATAATGTTCATTTGGCATGGCAGGCATATCTTCATACTGCTTGGCCATAACGTACAGCATGGCTGTTTGATCTCCATCAACTGTTGCAATGGTCACTACTTCTTTTGTATATAACGTTGGGTAACCCTCGTAGCGATCTAATGCCAGTTCACACTCTTTAGTTATTTCCCACAAAACAATTGGTACCCGCTTTCGACTACTTCGCTCGACGTTGGCCACACCGCTACGTCCGCCTCGAAAGGTAAGCTTGTAGCCCAGTAGTTCGCCTTTCCCGATTACTTTCGCCTTGGGGCAACGTGCCCTCATTTGCTCAAGATGCATGTTGCTACCATAGGCCGCGTATATTTTAGTATCCATGATTTTACCCCTTTGTTGGTTTATTAAAGGGGCAATTCCTGCCCCCTGTGACCCTATTCTCATGAAGCACGTCTCCAGGCGGAGTTGCCCCCAAGCCTTTCTAACAAATGGAGCCTACAGGTTTTGAATTCTTCCCCGATGAGGCCAAGTCTTAGCATCCAGCACCGGAAGGTGTATTTTTCGTTGTCGGTGGTTGTTCGTTTCGCGCTTGCTGATTTTTGCCTTAGGGCTTGGTGGCTCAGGGCTAAACAAAATTGTATGTAGGCCTTAATTTTCCCAGCGTGCAGAGTGCCGTTGAAAAGTCTAAATTCAACCGTACCTTTGGTGAAGGTGCTGCGCAGGTTAAGGCCATGGTAACGGCTGTTGTGGTAGTGCCGGTTTCGATCTTCATTGCCGTACCCTCCATACCAAATATCCGCCAAGGCCTCTAAGGTTTTTGGCTTTTTCTTGTTGATGGTCGCGATAAGATCGTCATTTATCTTTTTGCAATATCGAAGTCTTGCTATATCAATGTTCAAGCTTTTGTAAAGTAAATCCTCCTTACTTGCCATCAGGTTGACCAGGTTTTTCAGGGTGTTTGGAGTATGAGGCTTGGCATCAACATGCAGGTGTATCCCATTTTGATAAAGGCTGTCGCTAACCGCCCCAGCTTTGCGCAGTGCCCTGACAAGTTCCTGCAAAGGTTCAATATCTTCATAGGTGAGTATAGGGCTGACAAGCTCGACCTTATATTCTCCACCAGCTTCGACAAGTTCACCTCGTACTTTTTTCATTGGAATGATGCTTGCGTCGCTGACAATTTTCCACGCCCTTGCCTTAGGGTCAAATACATGGTATTCATCGTATCGTCCGCCGACTTGATGCGTTAGGCCTCCAAAATACTTTGCAACCACATCAGCAGCTTCTTTCCTTGTTATCCCCGTCATTTCGATTTCAATCCCAAACCTTTGCGTTCTCACTTTGCTTTGCCCCTCTCGAGTGTGCTTCTTTGCTTAGTGTACATATTAGCTCTAAAGGGGCTCGTTATCCAGTTAATTAGCGGGTAATTCTATCATATATCAAAGTATACACTGTCAATTTTATTGCTCCAGATAGACTTGTTTTGTGGCGTACGATAACGGGCCTTGGAAACGAACAAGATCATAAGTTAAAACTTATGGCTCTTAAAATATAAAACAAGGTACTGTAAATTTGTAGAAATCCTGCTAGTTTGGTGAGTATATAATCTTTTAAAAACAAATGTTTACACTTGCTATAAACTTTTTTGCATACAAATTGACTCTTTTAAATCCTTATATTGTCCATAATTTTCAGTTATCAAATAACCTAATTGATTGTATAATCCCATCGCTTCAAACAGAGGTTCACCTGTTTCTAAAATCAATTTACAAAATCCTTTTTCTATCGCCCGCTTTTCTAATAGACGCATTAACTCCTTTGAAATTCCTTTTCCACGAAACTCCTCTTTTATAAAGACACGCTTAACCTCTGCTACTCCATTTTTATAGAATTTAAAACTAGCACAACCAACAGGAACATTGTCATTATAAGCTAAAACCACATCATGTACATCCTCTAGGGTGTTGTATTGAATATACTGTGCACGATTTCTTTCTCCACCTGCAATTTCGTTAAGGTGGTTATCTAGCAAATGACATAACTCAATGAAGTCTTGATTACAACCATCGGTGTAGATAAATTCCATTGTTGCCTCCTCATGATAATAAGATATTATATAAGTGCATTTTTTTATATAACAAAAAAAGTTGTCATACAAATTGACAGCTGAAATACATAGTATATACAAAATAAGAACATATGATGAAATGACATGCCGTGCTTTGTCTCTGATCTTTGCGCTTATGAGTAATCACGGTTATGGAGTCTCATATCCCATAGGTTTTAGCTTTACAACCTTAAGTAATTGGCTTAAAAACACTTAGGGGGACTTAAACGCTCCAATAAACCCGTAGTTGCATAAGTACCCCATGAACATTATAACTAACTAGAATGTCTTTAATCTTTATTAATTATTTACCTTCTTGGCTTTTTTCCTGAATTACTATCTTTTTGCTTGAAATCAATTTTTTGCAATGGTCACAAAAGTAACAAACAGAACCACAGCCTTTCTCACACGTTAATTCATGACTACAATCTGGACAAACAAATATTTCTTCCATAAGGATCCCCTTTCTTTATCATATTAACAATTCATTAAAATATCTACAGCCATTACCCATCCAATTATAGTAATAAATTTCATTATTACTATAATAGTGCATTTTTACTTGAATAATTTTACCGTTAAATAGCTAAAGATTTTTCTACGCTATTTTCAAGTACTCAAAAATTTTCTCAATTGGTTGACCATTTGAGAAAGCTTCGTAAATCCAAAGGATTTTGCTCTTCTTTAAATCATTTTGGGCTAATTTAAGTCCGGTATTAAAGTGATAAGATCCATTCGAATACAATTTGCAATACGTATAATTGATGATCATGATTCTAAGATACCTATGAATACTTCTCTCACTCCGAATTTTATAACCATCTAGCCCAAGATAAGATTTACAATCTCTAAAAAATGGTTCAATTGCCCATCGATCGGTATACTGTGTTAAAATGTCGAAAGCTTTTAATGAGGAATCTAACGAAATAAACGTTTTTACTGCTCCTTCTTTTTGGAATGCTTCTTTAGGATAGCTCAGTATAATGGAAACATTTTTCCTATCCTTTAAATCACCCACGTAGTTATAAATGTAGTATTCTTGGTTTTTAACGGTGACAAGGTTAAAATCCTCTTTTTTTAGTGTAGCAGCATATTTATGAAGTTTAATTCCTAATCTCTTATAACCTTCTGGATAAATTACTCGATTGGTTTTTAAAGCACCAATATAGCTATAGCCTACCTCTAATGAGCTATCGAAAATTACTTTACAACTGTACCAACTGTCACATAAAACATACCCTTTATTTTCAGGTTTGGGTAGTGAACTCACCAATCTTTGAGTCATTTCTATCTTACTCATCGTTTCTTTATTATAAATATCGATCGAGTAAGGAAGTACTAAGCCATCACAAGATAGCAAAGAAACTAGGATTTGATGACCATATACTGTTTTTCCTTTTAAATGCGAATTATGAAAAGAACACTTTTCTATCGTATTGACAGCCTTTGACGAGGGCTTAGTCTTTTCAGATATCGTATCATCAACAATAAAATAGATCGGTTTATTTGTTTCTCTAGATTTTTTCCAAATGAGTTCTAACACAAGTGCCATCAATGATTGCTTTAAGAGATTTTCATCCCAATTACTGTTACTTAAAAATCGAGTAATACTGGTTCGATGTCTTTGGGAAATTAACTCTGATACATCACTCATTTTACCTTTAAAACCCTTTGAAATCATAGCATTCATCATATTTTTAAGATGATTGAGTTGAGGTTTTGTTAGGTATAAATCAAATTTTAGTTGATTAAAAAAATTGTCTATTGATAATTCTTTTGATATAATTGATTTCTGAAACATTTATGCATAGCTCCTTGCTGTCATTGTTGTGTGAGAACTCAATTATAACAAGGATTTATCATAAATGTTTCTTGTTTTATTCAATTGTAAAATTATTCAAGTGTTTTTGCACTATTATAGTAAGATCTTTATAATGTCCTCGCTTGTCAAGACACGAAATTTGATTTTCTAAGATAACTCCTCCTTCGATTTTATAGATGTTATGCTGCTGCCTCATGGCGGCAAGAATAGACCGAGCTAGGGGTAACATCATCAA
>Ga0209430_1001479_pt1 | contig 17352 bp, 17 predicted proteins | sample BarGraIncub1133A_FD_184504 | JGI IMG/M metagenome (GOLD analysis project Ga0209430, IMG submission 184504) | Arctic peat soil microbial communities from Barrow, Alaska - Barrow Graham LP Incubations 11-33A (SPAdes) (version 2) | ecosystem: Environmental > Terrestrial > Soil > Wetlands > Peat... | reverse complement strand
CAAGGCACGGTCCCCTCGAGGGGTCCGTGCCTTCTTGTGTGCCGGGCGAGTCCGCCGTGTCTGCGTTCCGGTCATTCTCGGAGCGCGTTGGTCGGTCGAGCATTCCACCACCGCGGTGTACTATCGGCTTCGTCCCGGCACCGGACACCGTCGCGCTGGCACGGCGGTGGCTAGGACGAGAGCCAAGAACGCGCGGAGGTCTACGCCGCGCGGCCATCAACGGGTGAGGTGCAGGCATGACGTTCCGAATCAGGTGGGCCCTTCCGCTCATCGGACTTCTCCTTCTTCCGCTCGCCGTCGCACTTGCGACGCCGTCCGTAGCCCGGGCCGACTCGCTGACATGGGCGACTCCGTGGGTGGGGCCGGCCAACACGTTCAGCGGGGACGTCGAGACCCCCATAGCGACTGCGCTCAACGCGGTCTCCTTCGCGGATGCGACCCACGGATGGGCGGTCGGCCTGCGTGTCGACGGCGTCTATTTGGGCGGAGGGTCGAAATCGTCGTACGTCGCGTTCAGCGGCAACGGAGGCGCCTCCTGGAGCTCCCAGAGCACCCCCGCGTCGCAGGAACTCCACGGAGTCCTGGCGCGGTCGGCGACCGACGTGTGGGCGGTCGGTGACGCAGGCACGCTTCTCCACTACAACGGAATCTTGTGGTCGGCGGTCACTGTCGATAGATGGCCGTCAAACAAGTCGCTGCGCGCGATCGCATTCTCCGGTTTGACGGGGTGGGCGGTCGGTGACGGCCTTGGGGTCGCGTGCACGATCAACGGTGGCGCGACCTGGTCGACTATCGCGGTCCCGATTACCGGAGCAACACTCCGCGGTGTGGCGGCGATCGGCGGCGCGAGCGCCATCGCCGTGGGTGACGGCGGCGTCATGAGGGTGCTCAGCAGCTCGACGTCCTCCTACCGGTCCTCCGGTACGGGCAGCAACTTGGGCGGCGTTTCATTCGCGGACCCGACGAACGGTTGGGCGGTCGGGGACGACGCGACATTCGTCCGGACCACCAACGGTGGCTCCACGTGGACCGCCGTGCCGATTGGAGATCCCACCAAACCGTCGCCTTACGACTTGCGATCGGTGGCTTTCGCGGATGCCTCGAACGGGATTGCAGTCGGCACCTCCCAGGGCGTCTGGCGGACGATCGACGGGGGCGCGCACTGGTCGGCTTCACGCATCGTCGACGGCGGCCTGGGCTCATACGACCTGAAGGGTATCGGGTTCGTCGCGGCGAACGCTGACGTTCCGGTGGCCGTTGGACGGGTGTACGGCGGGGTGCTCACGCAGGGGACCGATAAGGCGCGCGCCTACCGCGGGACCTGGTCTCGCCCCGACGTGGACCCGCCCACTACTACCTCGGACGCCAAGCAGGCCTACACCACTTCGGCGACCATCAGCCTCACCGCCACCGACAACGCCGGTTCGGGCGTCGCACACACGTACTACCGTCTGGACAACGCCGCTCCGGTCGAGGGTCTGAAGATCGAGGTCGCCACCGGCGGCGAGCACACCCTCGAGTTCTGGTCGGTCGACGTGGCCACCAACGAGGAGACCCCGCACAACTTCTGGACGTTCACCGTCACGATCCCGGACACGGCCGCACCCGTGACGACCTCGGACGCCAAGCAGTCCTACGACGGCCCCGCGGCCATCAGCCTCACCGCTACCGACACCGGTGGCTCCGGCGTCGCACACACCTACTACCTGCTCGACAACGACCCGCGGGTCGAGGGCTTGAAGATCGAGGTCCCCGGCGAGGGCGAACATACTCTCGAGTTCTGGTCGGTCGACGTGGCCACCAACGAAGAGACCCCACACAAGTACGCGGCGTTCTCCGTGGTCCTTCCGCCGCCGCCCGACCTGACTCCGCCGACGACCACGCCATCTTCGGCGATCGAGACCACCTATGCGGACTCCGCGGTGATCTCGCTGCGCGCGACGGACAACGTCGGCGGCTCCGGGGTCGCGCACACCTACTACGTCCTCGACGACGTTCGATCGGAGGGCCTGACCGTTCGTACGTCGGCCCCGGGCACGCACTCCCTCACCTATTGGTCGATCGACGTGGCCACCAACGAGGAGATTCGCCACGGCCCGTTCTTGTTCACCGTCACGGTCACGGACCGGACGCCTCCGGTCACCAACTCGGACGCGGTACAGGCGTACACGGGATCCGCGACGATCAAACTCTCGGCTACCGACAACATCGGCGGGGCGGGAGTGGGGTCCACCTACTACATCCTGGACGGCGGCGTTCAGCGCCAGGGCCTGACGGTCAACGTCTCCGGCGCTGGTGCGCACAAACTCGAGTTTTGGTCCGTCGACGCGGCGCCCGTGGCGAACACCGAGGCGCACAAGTTCGCGAACTTCTCGATCACGGTCGTGGTCCCGCCCGACCCGCCGGTGGTGCCGCCCGTCGCCTTCAAGCCCGTCTACCGCTTCCACAACCTCAAGAGTGGCTACTACCTGTACTCAGCGGACGAGGCCGAGAAAGCCAACATCATCGCGAAGTACTCGGGGACCTGGAAGTACGAAGGGCCCGCGTACCAGATCAACACGGCCAACCCACTCAATGGCTCGCCGCTGTGGCGGTTCGTCAACATCAAGGGCGGGTTCTATCTCTACACGGCGGGCACGGCCGAGAAGGACAATATCGTCGCCAAGTTCTCGAAGTCCTGGCGCCTCGAGGGCCCGGCCTACGGCGTGTCCACCGACTCTTCCGGCGTCCCCGTTTGGCGCTTCCGCAACAAGGCCGACGGCACGTACCTGTATACGGCCGACCCGGCCGAGAAGGACAATATCGTCGCGAAGTATTCGAAGACGTGGCAGTTGGAGGGTCCGGCGTACTACTTGGCGCCGTAGCCCTCGCCCTCGCAGCGTCCTTCGGCGTAGCATGGCGGTCATGCCTTCGCACACCGTCACGGGTCTTGAAGCCCGCTCACTGACCGTCAGTCGCCACGGCGACGATGGACCGGTGCGCATCCTGGACGGGGTGGATCTTCGGGTGCCGGGCGGCACGCTCATCGACGTCGTGGGGCCATCGGGTGCGGGCAAGACGACGCTCCTGCTCGCCTTGGCGCGCCTGCTGCCGGGGGTTGAAGGCGCGCTCGCGCTCGATGGCGAGCCCGCCGCCGCCATCGATCCGCGCTCGTGGCGCGTCCGGGTCGCGTACCTGCCACAGCGCAGCGCCCTGCTCGCCGGGACGGTGGGCGCCAACCTCACGCTGCCCTGGCGTCTCAAGGTCCGCGCGGAGGTCGCGCCGCCGAACGCCTCCGCGCTGCGCGCGGCACTCGATCGGATCCGCCTGTCCGACGTGGCGCTCGATCGCGATGTCGCGCGGCTCTCGGAGGGCCAGTCCGCTCGCATCGCGCTGCTGCGCACAGTGCTGACACTCCCGCGCGTCCTGTTGCTGGACGAACCCGACGCGGCGCTCGACGAGGAGTCGGCCGAGCAGGTGGGGCTGCTGACCCGCGAGTTCGTGGACGCCGGGGGTGCGGTCGTAAGGGTCCGTCACCATCGCGCCGACGGGCACGCGGACCGGCGCCTGCGTCTGTTCGGCGGCGCCCTGAGCGAGGAGGCGTCGTGACGACGCAGCTTGCGGGCGGTGTCGTCCTCATCGGCTGGCCGCAGCTCGCTCTTGCCTCGGCGTTCGTGCTGGTCACCGGTGCCCTCGCCCTGTGGATGCAGCTCGGCGTGACGAAGGACCTCGCCGTCGCGGCGGTGCGCACCTACGTGCAGCTCCTTCTGCTCGGCCTCGTTCTGCGCTGGGCGTTCGCCGCCGACCGCTGGTGGTGGGTCGTCGGCATCCTCGCGATCATGATCCTCGCCGCGGCCCGCATCATCCTCAAGCGGGCCCCCGATGCGCCGTCGGGGCTGTTCCTCGCGGCGGTCGTCTCGCTGTCGGTCACGGGCATCGCGGTCACGTTCGCCGTGACCGGGCTCGTCATCGGCGCGGAGCCCTGGTACTCGCCCCGCTACGTCATCCCGATCGCCGGGATGGTGCTGGGCAACTCGATGACGGGCATCGCACTCTCGCTCGAGCGTGTGTTCTCCGATCTCGACTCGCGCAGCGACGAGGTGCGCGCGATGACCGCGCTCGGCGCATCGGCGTGGGAAGCGGCGCACCCGAGCATCCGCAGCGCCCTGCGGGCCGGCCTCATCCCCGCGATCAACTCGATGGCCGCCGCGGGGATCGTCTTCATCCCCGGCATGATGACCGGCCAGATACTCGCCGGCGCGGATCCGCTGGAGGCCACGAAGTACCAGATCGTCGTGATGCTCATGATCTCGGCCGCCGAGATCATCGGAGCGGTGCTCGCGGTACTGATGAGTTACCGTCGCAGGTTCACGGCCGACGGGGTGTTCCTGGAACGGGGCTTCCGCCCCTGACGACCATCGGGATTGCGGTATCCTAGGCCGGCCCGCGCGCGCGGGCGCATGCGGGCCCACACACAGGGAGCATCCGTGACCGGTTTCGAGTTGTATCTGAAGGCCAACACCCGGGCGTTCGATCGGTACCTGTCGACGTTCTTCACCGACGGCACCCATCCGGACATGGGCCGGTACCTCTATGGGCCGCTCAAGCAGTTCTCGGACAACTCGGGCAAGCGCCATCGGCCCCTGATCTGCCTGTTGGCGTGCGAGGCGGTCGGAGGCGATCCGAAGCAGGCATGGCCCGCCGCCGCGGCTGTCGAGCACTTCCACACCGCGGCGCTCGTACACGACGACATCGAAGACTCGTCGCTGACCCGCCGCGACGAACCGTGCATGCACATCGCCGAGGGCCTCGGCATCGCCATCAACGCCGGCGACCTCGCACTTGCGCTCGTGTGCGGCACGGTCGTCCACGATCCCGGCCTCGACGACCCCACCAAGATCCGCGTGTTGGCGGAACTCGTCGACATGACCACACGCACGATCGAAGGTCAGGCGCTCGACATCGGATGGGCGCGCGACGGCAGATTCGACCTCACGGTCGACGACTACCTCACGATGGCCAACCACAAGACCGCGTTCTACTCCGGCGGTGTCCCGCTCGCGATCGGCGCGATCATCGGCGGCGGCTCCACCGCGCAGGTGGAGACCCTCCGCGCGTTCGGCATGGCTGCCGGACTCGCCTTCCAGATCCAGGACGACGTGCTCAACCTTGTCGGGACCAGGGAGTCCACCAAAAAGGACTTCCGTAGCGACATCGCGGAGGGCAAGCGCACGCTCGTCGCCATCCACGCCCTGCAGCACGCCGACCGGCGCGAGCGCCTTCTCGAGATCCTGTCGACGCACTCCGACGACCCGGTGCTGCTCGACGAGGCGGTCGAGATCATGCAGGCGGCCGACTCCATCGCGTTCGCCCGCGATTACGCTCACGACCTCATCGTGGAGGCGAAGGCCTGCTTGGTCGACGCCGTTCCCGCGAGCCGCGCGCGTGACCTGCTCGCGTCGATGGCCGACTTCTTCGTCAAGCGGAGCTCCTGACACCGGGCCGTTCGCGGCCCGTTCCGCGCCCGGGTCCGAGGGGTATCCTCGACTCGAGTCGATCCTGCTATCACAAGGAGCTGACCATGCGATCGGTCCCCGTCTCTGAGCACATCACCTGGGTCGGCGCGGTCGACTGGAACCTGCGCGACTTCCACGGTTTCGAGACGTCGCGCGGATCCACCTACAACGCCTATCTGGTCAGCGGCTCCGACAAGGTCGCGCTCATCGACACTGTCAAGACGCAGTTCGTCGGTGAGCTGCTCTCACGCATCTCCGATGTCATGGATCCCGCCAAGATCGACCTCATCGTCGTCAACCACATCGAGCCCGACCACAACTCGGGGCTCGTACAGGTGATGGCGGCATGCCCGAACGCCCGGGTCGTCGCGTCGGCGTCCGGAGTCCGCGGGATCGCGGAGTATCACGACGGGCTCGTGGTAGAGGCGGTCGGCGCGGCCGACGTCATCGACCTCGGCGGGGTCACACTCGACTTCCTTCCGGCGTCGATGGTGCATTGGCCCGACTCGATGTTCACCTACTGCCCCGAGGACGCGGTGCTGATGTGCAACGACGCCTTCGGGCAGCACCTCGCTTCCGCGGAGCGCTTCGCCGACGAGGTCGGCGTCGAGTTGGCCCTCGAGGAGTTGCGCGTCTACTACTCGAACATCCTCCTGCCCCTCGGGACGCAGGTCGGCAAGGTGCTCGCGAAGGTCGCCGCGGCCGGTTGGGCGCCGACGACCATCGCGCCGAGCCACGGCGTGATCTGGCGCGGCGAGGCCGTGGGCCGCGCGCTCGCAGCCTACGAGGAGTGGGGGAGCGACGACGCGCTGCGCGACAAGGTGGTCGTCGTGTACTCCACGATGTGGAACTCGACCGACGAGCTCGCCAAGACCGTCGCTGACGCGGTGGCGTCGCAAGGTGTGGACGTCGAGCTCTTCGACCTCGCGGTCGCGTCGATCGCTCAGATCATGCGCGAGATCCTCGACGCGCGCGGTCTGCTCTTCGGCTCGCCGACGTTGCACCACGGCATGCTGTATCGGGTCGCCGGGTTCCTGCAGGTGCTGGCGGGGCTGAAGCCCGTCGGCAGGATAGGCGCCGCGTTCGGCAGCTACGGCTGGTCGTCGGGCGCCACCAAGCAGATCGGCGAGCGCATGACCGAGATCGGCATCGAGGTCGTTCAGGAGCCCTACACGCAGAAGTTTCGTCCGACCGCCGACGAGCTCGAGGCCGCGCGCGTGTGGGCGATCGAGTTCGCGGGCAAGGTCAAGGCGGCGGGGGTCTAGGCGACCTTCGCGCCCGGCTCCGCGGCTACGGCCGCGCTTTCCACGCTCCGAGCGATCTCACGGCGTCCTCGATCGTGAGCGCCGTCGCCGGTGCAGACGGGTCTTCCTCGCGCAGGCGGGCGAACAGCTCCGCGAGGATCGGCGGACGGATGTTGCCGGCGGCCATGAGGTCGACGCGAGCGAACACCTCGGCCGGTGTGCCCTTGAGTACGATCCGGCCACCCTGCTGCAGCACGTAGGCGTAGTCGGCGAACTCGGGGACGGTGTCGATGTCATGCGTCGACATGACGATCGTCATACCGCGCTCCTGGGCCAGGCTCTCCAGCAGCCCGATGAGGGATTGCCGGGACGTCGGATCCAGCCCCTCGAACGGCTCGTCGAGCACCAGCAGGTCCGGGCCCATCACCAGAGCGCCCGCGAGAGCGACCTTTCGCTTCTCGCCCCCGGAGAGGTTGTGAGGGACGCGAGCGCCCAGCTTCTCGATCCCCAGCAGCGACAGCGCGTCCTGGACGCGCTCGCGGACCTCGGCCTCGGTCATGCCGTACTGCCTCGGTGAGAAGGCGACGTCGTCGTAGACGGTCGGTGAGATGAGCTGCTCGTCGACGTTCTGGAGCACCACGCCGATCCGCTTCCGTATCTCCGGCCACCGGGACGACGGGTCGACCCCGAACACGTTCACGGTCCCCTCCTGCGGCGCGAGCAGGCCGAGGATGTGGAAGAGCATCGTGGTCTTGCCCGAGCCGTTGGGGCCGAGGATGGCGACGCGGCTTCCCCGATCGGCCGTGAACTCCAGCCCGCACAGGTCGACGTGGGTGCCGTCCTCGTAGGAGTGCTTGACGCACGATACGCGCACGACGGTCTCGCACCCCGCGGTGTGGGCGTGGTCGTGTCCGGTTGCGGGGTACTCGCGTTCGGGAGTCACGAGCGGATCAGCCTCCAAGCGATGGTGAGGAGCACGGCGGTGCCCGCGGCCGCGGGCAGCAGCCACGAGTAGGGGGTCAAGGCGGCGCCCGAGACGCGGAACACGGTCGCGATGATCAGCACCGCCCCGGCGCCGGCCAGCAGCGCGGCGTCGAACGTCCGGCTGCGCGCCGGCGGGAGGGTGGTGCGCATGCGTCCCTGGTAGCCGCGCAGCCGCATGAGGTCGTATTCCCGCTGTGACAGGTCGAACGCGTAGAGCACGAGCGAGCCCATCGCGCCCGCCGTCGCCTTCGCCGCGCGAAGCGGATGACCGTGCGACAGCCCCGAGCGCAGCCGCACCGCCCGCCGCAGCCGCTCGAACTTGTCGGCGAGCAGGAACAGCGATCTGTACGTCATGAGCAGTGCGTCGCCCACCACCTCGGGCAGCACCGATTGCAGGGGCGCGAAGATCTGAGGGTACGGGGTGACGAACACGAGGATGACCGCCGCGAGGGCGGCGGCCACGGCGCGGGTCACGAACAGCGCCCCGGTTATCGGGTCGGGGGCGGCGGCGAACGCGAACACGAGCGCGAAGAGCCCCGGGTAGGCCGCGAGCGCGAAGATCGCGCGCCAGGGCAGGCGGAAGCCGATCACCGTCGCGATGAGAAGGAGCGCGCACGCCAGCACGACGAAGAGGTTCTGCTGCACCACGACCGCCGCCAGCACGCATGCGAAGGCGAGCAGCTTGGTGATCGCCGAGGCGCCGTGCAGGCCGGTGGTGCCGGTCGTGGAGGAGAGGTCGATGCTGCGCACATCCACGGTCAGTGCGCCCCCTCGTCACCGGCAGGCCGGCGGGCCGGAGCGCCGGACGCGCCGTCGAACACGAGTCCCGGTCGCACCCGGGCGACGTAGCCGAGGACTGCGGCCGTCACGAGCGCCTCGATCAGCCAGCCGATCGGCCCCAGTGTGTAGACGACTGCGGCGAAGCGCGCGACGGACAGCCCCGGCGCAGCGGTCGTTTCGGCGCCGCGCAGGGTGTTGACGGAGACGATGCCTCCCGAGAAGGGGTTGGCGAACGACAGCGATGCAGGGTCGAGGGCACCGGTCTCCCGAGCGCCTGCCGCCCCGCCGCCGGCCAGGGCCACAAGCCCCACAAGGGCGGTCGTCGTGAGCGCCAGCGTCAGGATCGTCGCCGCCACGGCGGCAGGGCCTGCACGTCGTCGTCCCATCAGGCGGACGAGGCCCCGGAACAGCGCCCACCCGAGCGCCATCTCCGTCGCGATCATCAAGGTGTTGAGCCCGATCACCGTGACTCCGCCATGCCCGAGCAGAGCCAGCATCACCACGACGATGAACGCCGCGATCGCACCGAGCCAGGGTCCGAGCAGCACCCCTGCGACCACGGTGAGGTTGACGTGGTAGGCGATCGGCACGACTTCGGTGGACATTGCGACGAGAACCAGTGCTGCGACGACGCCCAAAAGCGGCACCTTCCTCCGGATGTCGGAGCGGCGCGCGCGTCGAGAGGCGAGCCAGACGAGCGCGAGCGCCGCGACCCAGCCGAGTGCCACGAGCCATACCGGCAGGACGCCGTCGGGGATATGGATGTGCGACATCGCCTACTCCTCGTCGGCGGGGGGCGGCACGTCGTCGCACGAGCAGCCGTCGGCTGTGGTCGTTCCGGTGCTGCACGCGGCGCACAGCCCGTAGAGGCGCACGTCGTGGGAGGTCACGATGAAGCCGTCGGGCGCCGCGGCGGCCAGCGCTCGCGTGTCCACCGGGCAGGGGGTGTGGGCCGTCGCGCCGCAGCCGGTGCACACCAGATGGTGATGGTGCCCGGCCTCCTTGCAACGTGCGTAGAGCGTGGCGCCGTTCCGCTCGCCCACGGCGCTGATGTATCCCGAGGCGGTCATCGCCGCAATCGAGCGGTACACAGTGGCGGTCGAGAACCCAGGAGCATCGTGGCGCAGGCGGGAGGCGAGGTCGTCGGCGGTGAAGGCGCCGCCGAAGCGCGCGGCGGCGGAGGCGGCAGCGCGACGTTGCGCCGTCGAGCGGCCCGCGCCGTAGGCGCTCGATGGATCCGTCGACTTCACCGGCTGCCGCGTCATTATCACTGCCCTTCGTGAGAACGATTCTCACGAATGATATCCCGTTTCGGGCGATGAGGCACGTCACGGTGTCGTATGATTCGCTTACCTGATAGTTCCGCCCGGCAGGAAAGGTTCTCCTTATGAATATCAGCCAGCTGCGCTCGTTCGTGGCGGTCGTAGACCATGGATCGTTCAGTGCGGCAGCCCGGGTCACCGAACTCTCGCAGCCCGCGGTCACGATGCAGATACAGGGCCTGGAGTCCGACCTCGGCGTGACGCTGTTGGAGCGGCGCTACCGCAAGGTCGAGCTCACGGAGGCCGGGAGCGCGCTGCTGCCGTATGCCCGGAAGGTGATCGCCGAGCTCGAGAAGGCGCGCACGCAGATCGACCGGCTGTCCGACACGGTCGGCGGGCACCTCGAACTCGCGGTCTCGACGACCCCGGGACAGTACATCCTGCCGCGGCTGCTCGGTTCGTTCCTCAGGGAGTTCCCGGACGTCACCGTCTCTCTTCGTGTCTACGATTCCGCCGACGTCGTGGCGCGGGTCGAGACGGGGGAGGCCCACCTCGGCATGACCGGTGCGCGCATCGCGGGCGCGAAGGTCGAGTACGAGGAGATGGGCACCGACCGGCTTGTGATGATCTGCCCGGTCGACGACCCTCTGGCCGGAAGGGCCGGCATCCCGCTGGCCGACATCGCCGAGTCTCCGTTCATCGTCCGTGAGACCGGCTCCGGTACGCGGATGGTGTTCGAACAGGCGCTTCGCGAAGGAGGCGTCGATCCGTCTGACCTCCACGTGGTCATGGAGCTCGGCACGAGTGAGGCCATCGTCAACGCGGTCGAGGGCGGTATGGGAGTCGGTGTCGTCAGTCATTGGATGGCGGACAAGGCCCTAGCGCTGGGAACGGTCGCTGCCATCGACGCTCCCGGATTCCCCGTGGCACGCCCGTTCTACGCGGTCTCCCCGCGCGGCACCCGCCCTCGTGCGGCCGACGCGCTCGTCGAGCATCTTCGGCGGGAGCTGAAGCTCTAGCGGGTCCGGCTCGCGTCACCGCTTCCGCGTGGCCTTACGCGGGGTGTATGCTTCTGGAGCGCCGCCGCAGCGGCGCATCTCCGATCCCGGATCGGCCTACAGCGAACAGCGCTCGCCACGGCCACCGGGACGACAGGGTGACGAGGGGAAACTCCGTCGCCTTCCGCATTCGAAAAGGAGACCACATGCGCTATTCGGTGATACCGCCGGGGTTCCGGCGCGCAGTGGGGCTTGTCCTCACTGCCTCTCTCGCACTGACGCTCACGGCTTGTTCTCAGGCTGCCACTCCGGCCACTCCCAAGGCCGCGACGAGCGATGTGATCCTCGCATCGACGACTTCTACGCAGGACTCGGGGCTCTTCGACGTTCTGATCCCCGCCTTCGAGAAGGACAACCCGACCTTCAAGATGAAGGTCGTAGCAGTCGGCTCCGGCGCCGCGCTGACTATGGGCGAGAAGAAGGACGCCGACGTCCTGCTCGTCCACAGCCCCGCCGCTGAGCTCAAGTTCGTCACCGCAGGGTCCGGCACCGACCGCAAGCCGGTCATGTACAACGACTTCCTGCTCGTCGGCCCCACGAGCGATCCCGCGAAGGTCAAGGACACGACCAGTGCGGTCGCGGCGTTCGCCAAGATCGCCAAGGCAAAGGCCATCTTCGTCACGCGTGCGGACAACTCCGGCACGTACACCAAGGAGTTGTCGATCTGGGCCTCGGGTACCGTCCAGCCGACCAGTACCGTCGATCCCTGGTATCTGTCGACCGGGGCGGCCATGGGCGTGAGCATCGGCATCGCCAACGAGAAGCTGGGCTACATCCTGGTCGATCGAGCAACGTGGCTGACCAACAAGGATAAGAACCCCGGTCTCACGGCAATGGTCGAGGGCGACAAGAAGCTCTTCAACCCGTACCACGTGATCCTGATCCCGGGCGCCCGCAACCTCGCAGGGGCGAAGGCGTTCGAGGACTGGATCATCAGCCCCGCAGGCCAGAAGGTGATCGGCGAGTTCGGCGTCGACAAGTACGGGCAGCAGATCTTCGTGCCCAACGCCGGCGCCACCAGCTAGGACACTCGAGGGGCGCGGTCGGCGACTGCGGAAGCCTGCCGCGCCCCACCTCGACTGACGGATTGGATCGTTGTGCACGTCTACATTCAGGCGATCGTCGATGCGTTCGTACTGCTGTTCTCGGGATCGGGCGAGGTCTGGCCCGTCGTGGGGCTCTCTCTCGCCGTCTCCGGAACAGCAACGCTCATCGCCACGGCCATCGGCCTGCCGATCGGTTACTTCCTTGGGATGAGTCGCTTCGCGGGTCGCGGATCTTTGATCCTGCTCGTGAACACCGCGATGGGCTGGCCGCCGGTAGTGGTCGGCCTCTTCGTGTACATGGCGCTGTCGCGCACGGGTCCGTTGGGCGGCCTCGCCCTGCTGTTCACGCCCCAGGCGATGGTGATCGCACAGGTCATACTCGCGGCTCCGCTCGTCGCCGGGGTCACCACGGCAGCGATCGGCAGCGTCCCGCGCGATCTTCGTCTGCAGCTGCGGGCGCTCGGCGCATCGCGTCTCCAGGAGGCCTTCGAGGTGCTCAAGGAGTCGCGTCGCGGAGTTATGGCCGCGGTGATCGCGGGCTTTGGAGGCATCATCTCCGAGGTCGGTGCGGTCTCGATCGTCGGCGGCAACATCCAAGGTTCCACCCGCGTGATGACGACTGCGATCGTCTTCAACGTCAATCGCGGGGAGTTCGGTCTCGCGATGGCGTGGGGCATGGTGCTGCTCGGCATAGCGCTCGTTGCGAACGCCGCCCTGACCATGCTCCAGCAGTCAGGGGCCCGGTATGAGCGATAGTCTCGCGGCCGTTACCGCTCCCGCGGTGTGCGCGGAGGACGTGCGCGTCACGTACCGTGGCCGCACGGTCGTCGACGTGCCGTCCATCACCCTCGCCTCGGGGCAGACCTACGCGCTGCTCGGTGCGTCGGGAGCCGGCAAGTCGACGTTGCTGCGGGTGCTCGGGCTCCTGGAGCGCCCGACCCGAGGGCGCGTCCTGTTCGACGGGTCCACGGTCCGCACGGGTGACCTGGTCGCTCGCCGCAGGATCGCAGCGGTCTTTCAGAAGCCGTACCTGCTGCGCGGCACGGTCGCGGACAACGTCGCCTACGGCCTTCGACTGAGGGGGATCTCCCCGGCCGAGCGTGCAGGTCGTGTGGCTGCGAGCCTCCAGCGGGTCGGACTCGCAGGGTGGGAGCTGCGCAGCGCGCTCACGCTCTCCGGCGGCGAGGCGCAGCGCGTCGCGCTCGCCAGGGCCCTCGTCCTCGAGCCGTCCTTCCTGCTTCTCGATGAGCCGCTGTCCTATATGGATCCCTTGCTCAAACGATCTTTGAGTGTCGAGTTCGCGGAGATCCTCGCGGGCGAGCGGATCACGGCCCTCTACGTGACCCACGATCAGGACGAGGCTGCGGTGGTGGCGGACAGGATCGGCGTGATGAGAGAGGGCCGTATCGTCGCGGAGGGCGATCCGGACACCGTGCTCGGGTTGCCGGCGGATCCGTGGCACGCATCGTTCGTCGACATGGAGCCGTCGCTCCCCGGACGCGTCACGGCATCAGTGGATGGTCTGGCCGAGATCGCCGTCGACGGTGTGTCCGTGTATGCGACGACAGGATTCGCCACGGGCTCGGATGTGCTGCTCGCGGTGCGCCCCGAAGATGTCACGCTGTGGGAGTCCGGGGTGCAGATGCCGGCTGGCAGCGCGCGCAACCGGTTGGCCTGCGTCGTGGAGGAGACTCTCCCGCGCGGAGGATCCGTGCGGGTCGTGGTTCGGAGTGGTGGCGCGAGGTTCGCTGCTTCCATCTCCAGAGCGAGTGCCGCGGAGCTTGGCGTCGCGCCCGGTTCGCACCTTGTGGCCAGCTTCAAGGCGACTGCGGTGCGGGTCCGGCTGCTGGGTGGCTGACGCGTCGGGGTAGCATGGACATGCACGTCGGCCGGACACCGACAGCGAAACGAACGAAGGGTGAGGATGGCTCCCAGTAGCGATACACGCATCCCGGTGACCGCGGCCGTCATGGCCGGTGGTCGTTCGATGCGTATGGGCGTCGACAAGACGCTGTTGGCGGTCGACGGAGAGACTCTGTTGGCCCGCGTCGTCGACGTGGTGTCGTCGGTCTGCGCACACACCGTCGTCGTGACCAACCGCGCGGAGCAGATCTCGGAAGCCGGGCTTCCCTCGGACACACCGGTACTTATCGACGAGGTCCCCTTTCAGGGGCCGCTCGGCGGACTCGTCACGGCGCTGAAGGGCGCTCACGACGACTGGGTCCTGGCCGTGGCCGCAGACATCCCGTGGCTGGAGCCCGATGTCATCCGGGCCCTGTGGGACGCTCGCGACGGTTCCCAGGTCGTGGTGACGGTCACCGAGAAGGGCGTTGAGCCGCTGCTCGCGCTCTACCACCGCGACTGCCTCCCGGCCGCGCGCCGCGTGCTGGCCTCCGGGCGCCGTCGACTCGTGGCGATGTTCCCGGAGCTCGTCGTGGTCGAACTGCCGCTCGAAACGCTGCGCGCCGCCGACCCCGGCCTGCGTAGCCTCGTCAACGTCAACACGCCCGAGGACCTCGCCGAAGTCCGTGAGGCCGAGTTCGAGTCTTCGGCTCCCGCGAAGGCCCCGATCGTGGTTCGTTCCGGCGACCGGCACGGCGGGCGGATGCCGTCGGAGCGCCCCGTCACCGTGTTCATGAACGACGTCGAGGTCGCCACGATGCAGGCGACCCCCGATGACCTGGAAGAGCTGGCTGTCGGCTTTCTCGTATCGGAGGGGCTGCTCGAGGGTCGCGACTCCCTCGCCTCGGTCGGCGTCGATCACAAGCGCGGGCTCGTCTACATCGAGAGCTCCGAAGAGGTGCCCGACGAGCTTACCTTTCGCCGCCGCTACATCACCTCGGGGTGCGGCAAGGGTGTCACCTTCTCGTCGGTGGGCCATGCCCGTTCGCTCGAGCCGGTGGGCCCCGGGTTCGTGGTGGCTGCTTCCGACCTGCACGAGTGGATGCGGGTCATGAACGAACAGGCGGTCAAGTACCGCGAGACCGGCGGGATGCAGGCGTGCGCGTTCGTCGGCGGCGGCAAGGTCCGCATCGTCCGTGAAGATGTCGGGCGGCACAACGCCGTGGACAAGGTGCTCGGCCGCGCGTGGCTCGACCGGCTGCCCGTCGACGACGCCGTCCTGCTCTCGACCGGACGCGTGTCCTACGAGATGGCGGTCAAGGCCGCGAAGGCCGGCGTTCCCGTGGTCATCACCAAGAGCGCGGTGACCGACCTGGCGGCCGAGATCGCCGAGGCCCTCGGGATCACGGTGGTCGGATATGCCCGTGGTGGTTCGATGGTCGTCTACACGCATCCGGAACGCGTGCGCGAGCACGAAGGAGAGTGAACGCTGCAATGATCTCTGTCGAAGCGGCCCGCGAAGCGGTGCTGAACAGGATCGAGCGGTTGGAGCCGCAGCTCGTGGACGTCCTTGACGCCCTCGGCTGCGTTTTGGCCGTTGACGTCGTGTCCGACATCAACGTGTCCCCGTTCGACAACTCCGCGATGGACGGCTATGCGGTGCGCGCGGCGGACACGACGGGAGCGAGCGCCGAGGCTCCTGTCGTGTTGAGAGTGGTGGACCACATCGCGGCGGGCTCGATGCCGCAGGTGGATGTGGGCCCGGGCCAGGCATCCCGGATCATGACCGGAGCACCGGTGCCCGCGGGCGCCGACGCGATCGTGATGGTGGAGGACACCGAGTCGCTCGAGGCCGGAGGCAGCACCGGCGGGACGGTCGCCATCGGCCGCGCGGCGAGCAGCGACGACCACATCCGCCGTGTGGGTGAGGACGTGCACGTCGGCGAGACGGTCCTGCGCGCGGGTGAGGTCGTCAACCCTGCATCCGTCGGCCTCATGGCGACGCTCGGGCTCGCGCGGGTCGAGGTCTACCGTCGCCCGCGTGTCGCGATCGTATCCACGGGCGATGAGCTCGTCGGCATCACGGAACGTCCGGGCCCCGGGCAGATCCGTAACTCGAACTCCTACTCGCTCGCCGCCCAGGTCCTGGCTGCCGGCGGCGAGCCGTACCTGCTCGGCGTCGCGCACGATAACGAAGCGGACACACGGGCGCTGCTGTCGCGGGCTCCGGAGTTCGACATCATGGTCACCACCGGCGGCGTCAGCATGGGCGACTTCGACGTCGTGCGCGGCGTGCTCGAGCAGATAGGTGAGCTCGATTTCTGGAAGGTCGCCATGCGCCCCGGCGCACCGCAGACCTACGGCACCGTGGGCGGCACCCCGTTCTTCGGGCTGCCGGGCAACCCGACATCGACGATGGTCGGTTTCGAGCTCTTCGTCCGCCCCGCGATCCGCAAGATGCGGGGGTTCGCCGCGCTCGATCGCCCGCGCACTCTGGCGACGCTGGCGGCCGACGTCCACAAGAAGTCCGACCGTCGCTACTTCATGCGGGGGGTGCTCACCCGGGTGGCCGACGAACCGTCGGGCGCCGGCGCCTACGAGGCGCGCCTGTCAGGCCGTCAGTCCTCCGCGATGCTCACCTCGATGCACCGCGCCAACTGCCTCATCTCGCTGCCGGAAGGCCTTTCGTCCGTCGCCGCCGGCAGCGTCGTGGAATGCATCCGTCTCGATCAGGAAGAGGGCACGCCATGAGCAAGAAAGAGAACGACCCCCGCTGGGTCGCGCAGGTCACGGAAGAGATGAAGACCGCGATCCTGGCGAAGGCCGTCGACGGCAAGGTCACCTGTCCGGTGCTTCGCAAGTTCGCCGAGGACAGCGGCATCAACTACAAGGTCGCCGGTGCCGCCGCGGACATGGCGGGCGTGCGCGTCCACAACTGTGATCTGGGTTGCTTCTAGCGTGACCGCAGGCACCGAGCATCGCATCCCGGTCGTCTCGATCGTCGGCAAGTCCGACTCGGGCAAGACGACGGTCATGGAGGGCCTCATCCGCGAGATCAGCGGCCGCGGGCTCCGCGTGGCCACGGTCAAGCATCACATCCACGAGGTGGATGTCGATGTGCCGGGCAAGGACTCCTGGCGACACGCGCACGCGGGTGCGGTGACGTCGATGATCTCGTCCCCGACGCAGTTCGCGGTCGTGCGCAGGGTCGACGCGGAGCGTACTCTCGAGGAGCTCGTGGACGCCGCCGGTGACGCCGACATCCTGCTCACAGAGGGGTTCAAGCGCGCCGGCAACGTCCGCATCGAGGTCGTCAGGCACGCCCGCTCCGACGAACTCATCAGCGCCGAGTCGGAGCTCTTCGCGGTCATGACCGACGCGCCTGAGTTGGTTCCGCCCGGGATCCCGACGTTCTCGCTCGACGACTTCACGCGCGTCACCGGTCTGATCGTATCGACGTTCCTCGACCGAGAGGAGGGGTAGGCATGGGCACGGATGCATTCGGAAGGCGCATCGACTATCTGCGCATCTCCGTGACCGACCGCTGCAACCTGCGGTGCGTCTACTGCATGCCTCCCGAGGGCGTGCCGTGGCGCGATCCGTCCGAGATCCTCACCTTCGAGGAGATCGAACGTTTCGCT
>Ga0209430_1001477_pt1 | contig 17354 bp, 14 predicted proteins | sample BarGraIncub1133A_FD_184504 | JGI IMG/M metagenome (GOLD analysis project Ga0209430, IMG submission 184504) | Arctic peat soil microbial communities from Barrow, Alaska - Barrow Graham LP Incubations 11-33A (SPAdes) (version 2) | ecosystem: Environmental > Terrestrial > Soil > Wetlands > Peat... | reverse complement strand
CTTAAATGGTATCCTCTGGCAACCACATCAGCATCAATATTATTTACAACCTTTTCAATAAATTGTTCAGGGACAAGTCCTAACCCCACAGAAATGGAATTGGAACCCTGACTTCCCGTATAATACTGCGCAGTTTCAGTATTGAAGAATTTATCGTTATATGCATCTTTAACTTTTACCGCAAGATTTTTATAATAACTTATGTCTTCATCAGCGCCTACAATTTCAGCAATTTCCGCCATCTGTAGAGCATCTAAATACAGGTAAGCAGTTGAAACTAAAGCCCCTGACGTATTTTTGGACTTTGCAGATGCACCTATTTTTTCGTCATAACACTCAGCAGCCGGACTTGCCCAGTCTCCCCAGACAGAACGGTTGATAATGAAGTCATCAGCCTCTGAAAGAAGTGAAGCAACATATTTTTTCATATTTTCATAGTATTCAGTAAGAATACGGCGATTTCCGTATGTTCTGTAAAGCAGCAGTGGAATACATATTGGAGAATTGGAATCCGGATCACATGGGTTGCTTCCCCATCTGTACGGAGCAGTATCAGCCAAATATCCAGCTGAACTCTGAGTGTCATAGATATCCCTTACCCACTTCTCATAAAAACTTGCAACATTGAAATTATATGTAGAACCCTCTGCACGAACTGTTACGTCATTGATCCAGCCCTGACGTTCATCACGCTGGCAGCAGTCGGTAGGAATACTGTGCATATTACTAGCATCTGTATAATACATCATTTCAGCCAGCTTATTCAGTAATTGGTTTCCACATGAAAAGTTTACTGCCCTTTCGATATCACTTCTGACAAACTCGGCTGTCATGTCAAGTATTTCAACGCTACCACTTGTTTTTACAGTAAAGTATCTGAAGCCATGATATGTGAATCTTGGAGCATACTCCTCCCTTTCGTTCAGACCTCTAAGAATATATCTGTCTGAAGCTCTAGCAAGTCTGAGGTTCAGCGTATTGAGTGTGTTGTCGGGGAAAATGGTTTCAGCAAATTTAAGTACTACATCTGCTCCAGCTTCTCCACGGACTCCTATCCTTACCCATCCGGCGAGATTTTGTCCGATATCGTACAGAAGTGTTCCATCATCCATTTTATGGACTAATACAGGTTTGTAGCTTTCAACAACTCTGATTGGCTCCATTAATTCGGGTATCAGCTCTCCACCTGGGTCTTCCACAACGGTAGCCAGTATCCAGCCTCCCGGTTTTTGTGCAACGGAGTCAAAATCATATTCGGCTGTATCCCAACCATCTTTTTCAATACGCGCGTCATAATCTTCCCCGTCATAGATGCCATTGTAAGTTATAGGTGAGCCAGCAATATACCAGCCTATGCCCCATGCGGTATGAACCTCGACTTTACTTCCGTCAGAATACTCTATATTTAGTTGGAGAAGCATACGCGGTGAACCATGCCAACCATTTCCTAGGATAGCCCCAACAACATTCATTCCTTTTTTCAACTGATCCGTAACATCATATGAAGAATAAAGCACGGTCTTACTATAATCAGTGGATCCAGGATCTAATAGCTTATCCCCCACCTTCTGTCCATTGAGGCGCAGTTCATAATATCCAAGTCCTGAAATATATGCACGGGCTCTTACCGGCACTTCTCGTAACTCAAAATCTTTTCTAATTAAAAGACCTTGCCCATGAAGTCCCCCCAAGAACCCCATCCATTTGCCTTTCCACTCCGACCTTAGAAGCAGCCCCATCTCAAAAAATGCGGGAATGCTGTATTCACCTGCTGCTCCGAGTTCATCCCATATGCGAACCTTCCAATAGGCCCGTTGTTCACTATGAAGGATTGAACCCCCATAGGGCAGTGATACACTCTGGCTGCTTTCAATCTTGCCAGAGTCCCATATATCTCCATTATTATTTATAAGCAATTCTTCTTTTGAGGCAACCAAAATCTGATATGCACTCTGTCTGCCACCCCGGTGTTCATTCTCACAACACCAGCCAAGAAGCGGATTCATAGAAAATACGCCTATCGGGTTTACATTATATTCACAAGTCAATTTTACAGGAATAGAAAATCCAGGCATAATAAACCTCCTTAAAGTGTTTTGTAAGATTACATACTCATCCTTTTATAGCACCCATTGTAATACCACTAATAAATGATTTGGAACTTGAAATAAAAATTATTACCAGCGGGATAGTGCCGATTACCAATGCCATGATTCTTGCTGCAATGTCGGTCCTGTAAGCTGAATTAAGAGTAATAATTCCAATTGGTATTGTATACGTACTGAGTTTATTAAGAATAACAAGCGGTACAAGAAAGCTGTTCCAACTAGTTACAAAATTCATCATTCCCAGAGCAAATATCGCCGGCTTTATGCATGCCAAAGATATGCTGAAAAGGATTCTAGGCTCACTGGCCCCGTCTATGCGTCCACTTTCAATCAGTTCGATGGGCAGAGAGCTTTCGATGTAGTTTTTCATCCAGTATACACCGAATCCGGTAGCTGCCGCAGGAATGATAAGTGGCAAAAAAGTGTTCATCCAACCGATTTGTTTCATCTCAACAACAAATGCAACCAACCCGAGCTGTGATGGTACCATCATCGTAATTAGAATGAATGAAAACAACTGCTTCTTGAAACGGAACTTATATTTTGCAAATGAATATCCGGTTATAGTGCTTACAAATACAGACAATATCGTAGCACATGATGCAACAATAAAACTGTTTAAATAAAACACTTGAAAGTTTGCAGCAAAAACAGTCTTGATATTCTGTATGAAGTATCCGCCCAGGAAAAGAGGGATTCCCTTATAAATATCTTCAGAGAACTGTGAGCTCATCATCAGCATTGTATAAAATGGAAAAATAAATATTATTGAAATAACAAGCATAATGCTTGTGAAGATAATGGTTTTCGCGCTATTCCTCTTCATATCTACTCATTCTCCTCCTTTCCTTTACCTTTTATTACTCTGTATCCGATTATTGCAAATACTATAATAAACAGGAATACTCCATAAGCTATTGAGGCACCTTTGCCATATTGCATCTGAGTTCCAAAGGTGGTGTCATACAAATTCCAAATTGCAGTCAGGCAACTTCTTCCCGGACCACCAACCGCACTTGCAGCACCTCCTGAAATCCATCCTGAAAAGAGTACCATGGGTTCATCAAAAAGTTGAAATCCCCAAATTATATTCATTATTATGAGAAATTCTGCAATCGGTTTTAACATTGGAACAGTAATTTTTATAAACTTCTGAAATACTGTAGCTCCATCCACATCAGCGGCTTCGTACAGTTCCATTGGAATTGCAACTATAGCAGCATTAAAGAATATCATGTGATATCCTATATATTTCCATATAATCATCAAGCATATTACACCGCGAGCTAACATCGGTATACCAAGCCAGTTTATTCCTTCGTCAACCACTCCAACAGCCAATAGTAATTTATTGATTATCCCTGAATTCCAGTCAAACAGTAACGCAAAAAGTATTCCTATAGAAACCGGGATTGTGAGGTATGGAGAAAATATTGCCAGTCTAAATGCCCCTCTAAACTTAACCATTCGACTGTTGAACACTGCCGCAAGCACGATACCCCCCACTATAAGTATAGGTGTATCAATTGCCATGAAAATAAGTGTGTTGCCTATCGATTTAATAAAGTATGGATCTTTAGTGAAAATATTAATATAATTCTGGATACCAATAAAAACTGGTTTTTCAAATCCATTCCAGGAAGTGAAGCTGATTATAAATGAATAAATTATGGGAAATATACCGAATGCTAGATAAATAACGAAAAATGGAACAATAAATATAAATGGCCATACTTTTATACCATCAATGGATTTTTTATGATGTGTTGATCCTTGTATCGTTTGAATATTCACGTTTAACACCTCTTTTTGATAAATAGGGCTTCCACAGTATTACATTACCAATTTAGATATATGAATAATGTAATAATATGGAATCCCACAGACTATTTAGATATTACTCATTTATTTAACTTCAGGCGCTTTGTTTCTAAATTCTGTTTCAAACAATTTTAGGGCATCAGCAGAAGTCATTTTACGGTCGTTGTTCAAGGCAACTAGGCTCCAAACGTCGGCTATAATAACATCATATGATGAGACAGGTCTTGGTGTAATATTCTTCATAGCTTCTACAAAGAAAATCTCTCCAAGATTCTGACTTCCAAAGTTCTTATCTATTAACGAAACATATTGTGGATCCTCAAACATTGCCTTGTTAGCCATATTGAAACCGACGGTTTTACGCTGTGAAATCGCGCCATCTTTTGTTACTAGCCAGTTAATGAAGTTGAATGCATTTAATTTATTCTTTGCAGTTTTGGGAATCATATGACCTGATCCACCCCAGCTGAAGCAACCCCCTGGTGGAACAATAAGACCCCATTTGCCTGCACCATTTGGGTCATTAGGAGTAATTACATATTGCGGAGTCCATGAAGCACAAGGATAGAATAAATGCTTTTCATCGGGATATGAAGCGTTATAAGCCGGTGAAGTGCTACTTATTTTGTCAACTATGTTGTTGTCACGGAACTTAGTCATAATATCAAGGCTTACTTTAACTGTACTTTCAAGGTTAAGAACGCCATCCTTTACAATTGGAGCAGGATTCTGTCCGTCAGCAATTATCCTAACATCGTTGAGGGATGCGAACATGAAGACCTTTCCTCCGCTCTTCTCGCTAATTTCCTTACCTTTAGTAAGTACATCATCCCATGATGAAAATAATTTCTGAACTGCTGCTGGATCATCAGTGCCTAAATATGTTTTAGCGATAGGCCTTTTGAAACTAAGAGCCGCAGTGCTTATATCCCAAGGTGTACATACTATTTCACCGCGATCATTTTTCAAAAGTGGAAGAAAATAATCAAATACCATGCTTGAATCAAAATTATATGGAGCCTTACTCAAGTCCTCCCATATATCAAGCTTGATCATAGTACCTCTTTGTCCAATTTCACTTGGTACAATATCAGGCATATCAAGACCTGCAGAAACTGTTGTTTGAAGTTTCTGGAAGGCTTCTGTCTGCTGAACGGTAACATAGTTCAGAGTATCGCCTGGATTAGTCTTGCTATATTCTGCGAATATTTTCTGTATATCGCCCGGATTCCACCCCCACATTGTAATAACTGCGCTGGTACTAGCGGGAGCAGTACTAACTGAAGCAGTACTAGCAGAAGTAGTATCAGTGGCTACTGCTGGTGTTTGTCCAGCCTTGCCGCAAGCAGAAAACATACTGGCTATCATTACTACTGCTAATAACATTCCCAGTACCCTAACTGATTTGATCCTTTTCATCTTTTCTCCTCCTTATTTTTTTTGCGTCTACATCCTAGGACTTTTTATAGGATGTTATATATATATGATATCAGCGTTATCACTAAATAAACACATGAGAATCTATATATTTTGTGCAATTTATATAGGAAACTCTGAAAATTTATTTACTAGTTATCTGTATTGTAATGAGAGATACATAATGATAATATGTTATTTGGCGATTTTAATTTCAGTCTATATTGAAGATATTAAATAAAAACTATGATGGGAACCATATGAAAAAAAGTTTAAAATTCGAGTTGCTCTTTAGGATATGTTTAATTATGGTGATTTTATCAGTAATAAGCTGTACTTGCATGTATTATGCGTATTCGTCCATGCTGACAAAAGAAGCTATAAAAGACTCAATGATCAAAGTAGATAGGTTGTCAATTACACTAGGAAATTCTTTTGACGATCTTTTTCAGTTTTCAAATTATATATCCTCAAATTCGACTATCCAAGATTATTTTAAAAAGTCCGAGAACATTTCAAGTCAGGAAAAGGTTTATTCCATCACGAAGATGACTACTTACCTGAAAAATCTGTTTTTTACAAAGAATTATATCCATAGTATAGCCCTTATGAACAAAAATGATGAAATGTTATGGACACTTTCTCCATATGATAATTACTTTGGGGAAAAATTAAAAAATGAATTGTACCCGAAAACAGATCTTATTGACGTAAAAGGATTTACAAGAAGATACTTGTTGCCTATGAAGCAACAGAATGCAAAAATGACAGAAGTTATCAGTTACTTCTCCAATATTTTTATTATAAATTACGGTTCCGAGTCACATGGAAAGTTGATTATCAATATTGAATTATCATCATTTTTAAATAATATTATGACTTCTAAGAATGAATTTGACAACATTGGACTGTACGATGAATATGGTGAATTGCTCTACTTCAAAAGCCAGGATGCTTCAATTAGCCTTAAGGACAGCTCTGGCAATGTGATTGCTCCTGGGAAAGTAAACGGCGGTTATCGTTTTGTAAGTGTCGTTCCAAAATGCAATTGGACCATAGTTAGTTTTATCAATCAGAGCAATCTGCTTAAAGAAGTAAGCTATAATACATTGATAATTCTAATAACATCATTTTTACTTGGAGTCATTCTTATATCACTTTTGATTTTACCAAAAATCCTTAATGTAGTGAAGCAAATAACTACTTTAAATGTAGGGATGAAGAACGTTTCAAAAGGCAGATTGGATACCCGTATTAATCTTACCGGAGCTCAGGAATTCATTGAACTTTCAGAAGGTTTCAACCATATGACCACGGAAATAAAAAGATATATGACTGAATCCATAAGAAATCTTGAAGAGAAACAGCATATTTCTTTTGAATTGCTTTTTGCACAATTTAATCCTCACTTCATCTATAATACATTGAATTCTGTTATATACATAGCACGTCAGAAGAGGTTCGATGATATAATCGAAATGGTTAGCGCATTTATTTTCCTTCTGCAGGATGCTATACATTCAAGCGGTGGAAATATCTTCAACAGCATTGAAGTTGAAATATCAACTGTCAACAAATATATAACCATTCAGAAATATCGGTATATCAACCGATTTGATGTAGAAATCTCAGTTGATGAATCACTAAAAGATGTGCTTATTCCCAAATCCGTACTTCAACCACTTGTCGAAAACTCAATAATACATGGTATTTGTCCCATGACTGAAAAAGGAATAATCTACCTTACTATAACAGAAACTGAAAATGATAAGATGCTTATAAACATCATCGATAATGGCATCGGCATGGATCAAGCCCTTATAAATAGGATCTTGAATCAAGGCGAAAAATATAATAATGAAAGCAGCTCCTCAATGCTTCGTTCCATAGGCATGGGCAATATTATAAATGAGCTGAAATATCTTTATACAGATAACTATAGCTTCAACATCGAATCCCAAATAAATAATGGTACCAAAATTACGATTATTTTACCAAAGAACCCTCCACCAGTTATATTATATTAATATTAACGTTTATCTGAAATCCAAAGGCGTCATTCCTGTAATTTCCTTAAAAACCGAACTGAAGTATTGACTTGTTTTATAACCAACTTTTTCTGAAACCTCATATACCTTATATTTTCCGCTTTTCAGCAATATCTTTGCAACTTCGACTCTATGATTTGTAAGGTATTCAAGGAAGGTCAGACCTGTTTCTTTTTTAAACTTTTGTCCCAGATAAGTTCCGTTCATTCCAAATGTAAGAGCTATACCGTTTGGATTGATAGAATTCATATAGTTTTCATGTATGTATTTTAGAACATTTTGAATAAGAGGAGACTGCTTTTTAAATTCTTTAGGAGTTAATAACACCTTATTAAACTCCTTTATATACCATTCCTTTATACCTTTTGCACTATACCAGTATTCCTTGTCAACTATCCATTTATCGTGGCACATCTCTACGGTATAAAGAAATTTTTCATTATATAAAAGAGTAAGTATCATATTGAGTTTGTAACAAATATCTTTAAATTCATTTAAGTCTCTTGCATCAATATTAGTATTAAAAACATCTTCTATAACGTTAACCACTTTTGAATAATTCCAGTTATCTCTTTGGAAATACAGGTCATCCAAACATTTATTGGCTTCATGAGACTGCACGTTACTGCTTGATATTACACGGTCTACAGAAATTACAGCATCTTTTTCAAAAAAAACTTTATAATTCATCGCTTCTTTTAAAAGCTTATAACCATGTTCCAAACCCGAAAGCTGCACGCTGTATTTCAGATAAGCACTTGAAAAAGAGATCCCCCATCTTTCATACAAGGATTTTTTTAGTAAAATTGAAATGCTATTTAATGAGTCTTCTATTTCTTTGGGTCCAGGATTACAACTAAAACCCATTAATACTAAAACTGACCCCTGCTTTATTTCAATTGCATCAATCAGGGTCACATCAGCAGGTAATATATTTTCTTCAAAATATGGTTCGTTCATATTTAGTTTTATATTTCTCTGATCAAACTCAACTAATGGGTATGGTTTATTATGTTGCAAGTAAATAAGCGCCAAATTATTACCATAATTTGAGTTGAAATTATTTATATTGTATAGATTGTTTTCAGTGCCTGAATATCCTTCATCGATTATCTTCAAAATCATCTGACGCTTCAGATTTAGCTTTATTTGCTCTTCCTGAACTATGTTTTCTTTTGCTTTATTCAGTATTTCCAATAAGCTATGTTGATTTATGGTATGCTTAAGCAGATAACTGATGACTCCGATATCAATTGCAGTCTTTGCATAATCAAAATCTTTATATGCAGTAAGTATATGTATTTTTGTATTTTTTTTCAACAAAAGCAACTGTCTTGATAATTCCAGACCGTTTATTTGAGGTATTCGGATATCAACAAACATGATATCGGGCAAATGGATTTTAAAGAGTTCCAGAGCTTTTTTAGAATCATTTGCGCAGGCTACCACCGTATAACCATGAGACTCCCAGTCTATTAAGGTAATCATATCCTGAATGACTAAGTCTTCATCATCTACTAACATCACTTTTAATTTTTTCACAATTTTCACTCACCTTAACTACAAATTGCATACTGATGGTAATTATTTTGAAAGGTATTCCTTAATATTGTAATTATCTTTTTATTTTAACTTTAGGAGCTCAATCGCAGTTTCTTCATCCGTCACCAACACATTTGCATAACCGCCTCTAAGCGCTCCATATATGCATTTAAGTCTGTTTTGTCCAAAAGCCACCCCAATCCTTATCTCCTTCTTCTTCAAATCATCTAATTTAATAGCTATAGTCCTCTTATTCAGGCTCTCATTACATATATCGCCATTAATATTGATAATCCGAGTACAAACATCTCCAACAGCACCTTTTTGTATCAACTCATCAACCTCTTCCCTATTGATGTATCCCGCTCTTGAAAGTGCACCGTCATAACCGAAGGGTCCCATTGTAAAAATTGCGATATTTGCTTTGTTTGCAAACTCCAGTATACTGCTGATATTTTTATCCTTCAGCATTGCATCCTTTACCTTAATATTATCCACAAGCGTAGGAAGCGGAAGTATTAATGGTGTACCTTTATATGCATCAGCGATGTTCTTGGGAATTTCACTTGCGAAAATATTTTTTTCAATATTGCTGATGCCACCACACAATTGCACTATAGTTATATTTTTTAAGTCATCTCGCCTTATTATGTTCTGTGAAAAATTGTAGAGTGTGTTACCCCAGGCAACGCCAATTGTATCATCATTTTTAATTATTGAATTGAGATATCTAGCAGTAGCTTTTCCAACCCTATTGATAACATCCGTTTCAGTATCGTTTGATGGTACTGCTATTACCTTTAATAGCTTGAACTCAGCTCTTATATCCTGTTCAACTTGTGTTTCGGATTTATATGGGTCGTTTATCTTTATTTCCACAACACCCTTTTTCAGAGCTTCACTTATGAGCTTCGATACATAAGTCCTAGAAATCTGAAGTTTATCTGCTATCATCTGTTGGCTGTAATTGTGCTCATAATATAATCTTGCTATATTTACAAGTAAACTTCCCTTCTCATTACTCTCCATATATTCACTCTATCCAAATCCCATAATAATATTTTATTTCGGTAGTGATATTCAAAACCAACTGTCCTGTATTGTGCACATTTGATAATGTGTTAATGTCATATGACATATGACATTTGATATATATTTAGTATAGAGTATCAGTATTTACTTGTCAAATTCATTTGTTGTAATCCGTGCAGATATAAATTAAGCGATGGAACTTATGGATTTACACCCAATTTTCTAGATTTCGAGGATTTTTTGTTTTTGTAAAAAACTCAATATAACTGAAAAAAAGCCTTCGAATGAAGGCTTTAATATTTTTTGAATTATTTTCTATGTCATGTTACCAAATTACTTTTAAATAAACTTTATCTCCAAAAAATGTCCATCGATATTCTGCATGATATTTCTTTTCATATAATTGTTTTATATATTGATGATTATCAATATATTCAAAAATACGATTTTTAATAATGGCACTCTCTACTGAATTTAATTTGACAAATAAAGCGGTATATTCTTTTGAATCCAATAAAATAGTTTTATGCTTTCTGTCATCATTATCTATCAAACTAATATAAAGAGATTGTATTTTTCCATCTATTATAATTTCAGATTTATTAATAGAATCAGAATATTTTTCTGTTGTTGACGCTATTTTTTTGTCGATCTCCTCTTGATTTTTAAATTCTTTTTCCAGTTTTTCTTTTCTCTTTTTTTCTTCTATTTCTTGTCTTCTAATTTGTGCATCTTTTAAATCTGGCATAAGTAACCCTCCATAATAATTAAAATAAATAATTTGAAACTAAATGTTTACTAAAGTCAAATATAGGTACATTATAGCACAATTAGACATAAGTCGGAAAGTACTATTTATGTCTCCATTGACAGAAAAAGCAGTTTCTCTTTTTGTTTCCTTGTCATCTGTTTAATTTGATACTCCCTTTTTAACCCAGCTGATTTGCTTTCTACGGTTTCAGAATAAACCAACTTAACTGGCAATCTAGCTCTTGTATACTTTGCACCTTTACCTTGATTATGTACTTTTAATCTTTTGTCTAAATCGTTCGTATATCCAGCATACAGAGAGCTATCTGCACATTCTAAAATATAAACATAATGCATAAATTATCATCCTCACATTAATTATACTACACCATTTTGTATAAGCACAAAATAATTTCTCAAAAAAAGCAGCATCCTTTTGAGATGCTACTTTCCCGAAAACATTTTATTCATATTCTGTTCATTGCACAATATAACTAGTAACAAGACGGCTTTCCCCACATGTAATTTCAATATCATAAGCCCCTACATCTGTGTTTTTATCGACCTTCCATGTGCACAGTGCACATGACACTTCCATCTTTACCTGCAGTTAAATCACGAATCGCACAATAATCCTTGCCACTAATTTTATAACGACAAATAATCTTGCAACTACCTTTGGGTGCACATTTCAAGGCCAGCACACCTATTTCTCCAGGTCTAACAAATGGTCTTTTTGCTACAACCTGTATTGGTTCACCGAGAGCTACCTGCGAATATAACTTCTTTTGACCTTGTAGAACCTGCTGACTTTCATCACCATTTTGTAGTAAATAAAAACATCCAAATAACAAAAAGCAAAAGCATAAAAAATAAGGTAAAATACGTTTCATTTGCATCACCTCGAATATTATTTATACCTTATTTTCTCCACCATTTATTTTTTTATTTACTGGGCATTTGCATGTTTTTTCCTGTATCTGATATCCACAATATTACTATATACACCGATCCACAATATTCCTAAAAAAAATCCACCCATTACATCACTGGCATAATGAATGCCCAAATAAATTCTACTTATACCTATAAACAATATTAAAATTGCAAACAAAGAGGAAATTAAATACTTCCATCTAGTTTTATAATTTATTAAGCACAAGTAAATTAGAAAGCCATAAAAGCTCATAGAAACCATTGAATGCCCACTGGGAAAGCTAAATCCTCCGATTTCAATAAGCTTCAAAATATTTGGTCGATTGCGATGAATGATATATTTAACACCCACATTAAGTAACGAACTAAGCAATAGATTTATAGCAATCATTGAGGCATAAAAAGAATATCTTTCTCTTCTAAAAAAGGCTACAATTAATATTAAGGAAAACGCAGTCAAAAATTCACCAGAGCCAAAAAAGGATATTAGTACCATAATATCTGTTAAATCAGATGAAATGAACCGTGAAAATCCTTGATAAACAAAGTTATCAAAGCTATTGGTGGTATTGTGATTGACTACATTTACCGCTATAAAAACAAATATTAATAAAGGCAAAACAATTGTTAGAAAATATCTTAGTGTTTTCAAAAAAATCCCCCATAGCTATTTTTCTACTTTTAGATAGATAATATTGCGAATAATACTATTAGTATACACAAAAACTTTAAAGTAATAATATCAGTATATGTAAATTATTAATATGTAGGAGGGCTTATGACAGCTTTTGAAAAAATCAAATCAGGTTTAAATGGCCTTGACTTAGTTCTTCACAATATCAGGATGGGTGATAATGTGGTTTGGCAGCTTTCAAGCATTGAAGAGTATGCTTTCTTTGTGAAGCCTTTTGTTGCACAGGCAATTGCTGACAAAAGAAATATTATTTATATTAGGTTTGCGGAACATCCTCCACTTTTGCCTATTCAACCTGGTCTAAAAACGATGTATTTAGATCCTAATATTGGTTTTGAAAGCTTTACAGTCAAAGTAAACGAAATAATTTCTGATGAGGGCATAGACTCGTTTTATGTATTTGACTGTTTATCAGAGTTACAGGTCGAATGGGGTACTGACCTCATGATGGGGAATTTTTTCACCGTTACCTGCCCATACCTTTTCGAATTAGATACAGTGGCCTATTTCTGCATTTTAAGGAACAGACACTCTTTCGAGGCTATCGCGAGAATAAGAGATACGACACAGCTTTTAATAGATGTTTATCGTAGCGGAGATGAAATGTATGTTCACCCTTTAAAGGTTTGGAACAGGTATTCTCAAAGTATGTTTCTCGCTCATAAATTTAAAGGAGAAAATCATGAAGAATTAGAGCCTCTCACTGACGGAATCAGTGCAAGCAGATTTTTTTCTCTTATCGCTGAAAATGGCAATATTCTGAATTACCAATCACTTGACAATTGGGATAAATATTTTATTCGTGCAGGGATGGAGTTAGATTCTGGCTTGCCTCAAAATATTGAGACAATAGAGAAGCTTTGCAGAATGCTTATTGGCCGTGAAAAGCACTTAGCTGATTTGGTAAAAAGCAAGTTTCAAACAATTGATTTTCTGCAAATAAAAGAAAGAATGATTGGCTCTGGCAGTATCGGTGGAAAAGCAACCGGTATGCTTTTAGCCCGTAAAATTGTAGAAAATTATAAAAAAGATATAAAACCCTTTCTTGAGCCACATGACTCTTTTTACATTGGTTCAGATGTTTTTTATACTTATTTAGTTCAAAATGGTTGGTGGAAACTTCGTCTGGCTCAGCGTTCAGATGAAGGATATTTTTCTGTTGCAAAAGAGTTAAACAAGAAATTGCTAAGAGGCACCTTCGCTGAAGGAATAAAAGAACAGTTTAAGCGCATGCTTGAATATTTCGGACAAAACCCAATTATTGTACGCTCAAGCAGTCTCCTTGAAGATAGCTTTGGAAATGCCTTTGCTGGTAAATATGAGTCTGTTTTTTGTGTGAATACAGGCAATCTTGATCAGAGGTTAAAAGAATTTGAGAAAGCTGTTAAGCTAGTGTACGCCAGCTCTATGGATGAGTCGGCCTTAACCTATAGAAAGCAGAGAGGCTTAGACAAAAATGACGAGCAGATGGCAATATTAGTTCAGCGCGTTTCGGGCTCATTATATGAGGATATTTTTATGCCATGCGCTGCTGGAGTAGGATTTTCATACAATTCATACGTCTGGAACAAGCAAATCGACCCTTCTCAAGGCTTGATAAGATTGGTGTTGGGACTGGGTACTAGAGCTGTTGACAGAACAGCTGGTGATTATCCTAGGTTGGCAGCCTTAGATAATCCTCATTTAAGTTCAGTATCGAGTAGAACTGAAAAAGCTATATTTTCACAAAGGAATATAGATGTTTTAGATATTACAAATAATTTATTTTCAACTATAAATATAAACTTATTAAGTGAAAAGGTTCCTTCCTGGTTTAAACAACAAATGTTTGAGAATGACAGAGAAGCAGAGGCTAGCCTTAGAAATAGAGGTGTTAACAAAGAAGTTCTTTTTACTACCTGTGAAGGAGTTTTGAAAAATGAAAAACTTGTTTTTTGTTTAAAAGAAATACTCAGTACAATTGAGAAATACTATGAATACCCTGTGGATATTGAATTTACAATCAACTTCTCACAAAGTGGAGATTTTGTAATTAACCTTTTACAATGTAGACCTTTGCAGGTACATGGTTTGGGCAAGAGGGTTGAGATCCCACCCATCAAACCAGAAGAAACCTTATTTTCTATTGGAGAAGGCTGTTCTATGGGAGGCTCTATTTTCCAACCCATTGATATAGTAATTATTGTTGACCCGAAGCAGTATTACCTTGCAACTAACAGTACCAAGCATAATGTTGCCAGAACAATCGGTAAACTAAACTCAGCCATTAAGCTATCACAAAAGTCCATAATGCTTATTGGACCTGGCAGATGGGGAACGTCTTCCCCAGAACTTGGGGTTCCTGTGAGCTTTGCAGAGATTTGCGACATCACCGCCTTGTGCGAGGTTTCTTATGAAGGGGCTGGATATATGCCGGATCTTTCATTTGGTAGTCATTTTTTCCAAGACCTAGTTGAAGGTGAAATATTTTATTCGGCCATTTTTGAAAATAGCCCCGATGTGGTTTACTCACCTAATGTTCTTAATAATTGCGAAACAATTTTTAATGACATTATTGAGTCTCAGACAGATATTAAATCAATAATCTCCGTCTATGATACCTCAAAAATAAAACTAACTTTATTGGCTGATGCTGTATCCCAGAGAACGATTTGTATTAAGCTGAACGAGCTTGACTAGATTCTCGGCAAAACAAAAAGAGTCCAAATCACTAGAAATAGAATTAAGTGGTTTTGGACTCTTTTATTATTTAACTATTCCTTAGTAATTTTTAGCAACTATCTGGTAGTAAGCCTGTGGATGATCACATACTGGACATATTAGTGGAGCCTTCTCACCAATATGAATTTGTCCGCAATTTGCACATTGCCAAATTACCTTTTCACCCTTTATAAATACAGCATTTCCTTCAACATTCTTTAGAAGTGCAAGATATCTCTCTTCGTGTTCTTTCTCTATTTTTGCAACAGCTTCAAATAAATAAGCTATTTTGTCAAAACCTTCTTCTTTTGCTTCTTTAGCAAAGTCTGGATACATATCTGTCCATTCGTAATGCTCACCACTTGCTGCATCCTTCAAATTTGTAGTGGTGTCTGCAACTCCATCATGTAAGAGCTTAAACCAAATCTTAGCATGCTCTTTTTCATTATTTGCAGTTTCAGTAAATAATGCAGATATTTGCTCATAGCCTTCTTTTTTTGCTTTTCCAGCATAGTATGTATATTTGTTTCGTGCCTGTGATTCACCAGCAAATGCTGCCATCAAATTTGCCTCTGTCTTTGTTCCTTTTAAAATACTCACTATAAAAGTCCTCCTCATTGAATATGTTTGAAAACTACATTACGTTATATATACCACATATTTCTACATACTAACTTAATTAAGTTAATATGTAGATAAAAATTTGTTTAATGAATGCTAATAGCTTTAAAAATTTATTTGAGTTATAATATTATCAAATCAGTGTAAAGGTAGAAAATTCAATGCATTTTGTAGTCTAACTATTACAGCTTATGGAGATTAATATAATGGGAAAATTAATATATAAAAAAGTATCAGATTCTAGAACTGAGCAAGTACAAATACTCATGCCTGAGCATATAAATGGTTTTAATCGGCTGTTTGGTGGAAGGCTGGTGGAATGGATTGATGTTGTTGCAGCAGTTGTTGCCCGCCGACATTCAGGTCGTAATGTAACTACAGCATCAATAGACAACTTGCAGTTTAAGGCAGCAGCCTATATTAATAGCACAATCTTTTTGAGCGGACAAATAACTTATGTAGGCACTACATCTATGGAGGTCAGAGTAAACACTTATGTTGAAAACCTAGACGGTATGAGGCACATGATAAACCGTGCATACCTCGTTTTGGTTGCACTTGATGAAAATGATCATCCTACTAAGATACCTGGTATTATGTTGGAAACGGATGAGGAAAGAATAGAATGGGAAGCAGGCGAAAAACGTAGCAAGCTCAGAAAGCAAAGAAGACTTGATTCCTATTAAAATATTTGATTTTTGCATAGCTTCACTCTATTCATCAAATAGATAATGAAGCATCTTTTGTGGATTGTTTAGAAACTGTTTAGTTATTGTGTAATGCTCTGTTTCTTCATATGCAGTAAGTTTAATATCATTATCATTAAGTAAATATATATCCGCGTTTGGGTATGCAAGCAGTATTGGGGAGTGTGTTGCAATAATAAACTGACAATTCTGCTTGACTAGCTCATTTATTTTAACCAACAGCGAAAGCTGCCTCGTAGGTGATAATGCCGCTTCTGGTTCATCTAATATGTATAAGCCATTACCCCCAAACCTATTTAAAACTAGAGACATAAAGCTTTCTCCATGTGATTGATTATGTAGCGACTTACCTCCATAACTATCCATAAAAGGAATTCGGGTTATTACTAATTTATCTAGTCTATCAACTTCTGTTGCAACATTATAAAAGCTTTCTGCTCTTAGAAAGAATCCATCTTTTGGACGTTTAACCCCTTTTACTACTGTCAAATATTTATATAGTGGTGAATGCGTTTCATTAGATGCAAAATTGAAATTTCTTGTGCCTCCTTCGGGATTAAAGCCCATATTTACAGCAATTGCTTCTAGCAATGTTGATTTTCCTGTGCCGTTCTCCCCTACAAAAAAAGTAACCTTTTTGTTCAGTTCCAACTTACCAAGATTTTTTATACAAGCAAGTGAAAAAACATAACTATCCTCATTAGTTTCATTCTTCTGCAGCTTTATTCCACTAATATACAATTCATTAAACAAACTTAACACCTACCTTTGAAGCTATACCGTTCTGTATTAAATAATATATCGTTTATTATATCTCACTGCCGTTTTTAGTGCAAGAACATTTGTTCTTTTTCGAGAAAGATGTATTATTTACCGAGAATCTGCGTGAGTCAGTATGAAAACAGCTTTAACCCTTGATATATAAGACCCACAAAAAGTTTAACTTTTCACCCAAAAGGTGAAGCAAATATATACAAAA
>Ga0209430_1001475_pt1 | contig 17360 bp, 30 predicted proteins | sample BarGraIncub1133A_FD_184504 | JGI IMG/M metagenome (GOLD analysis project Ga0209430, IMG submission 184504) | Arctic peat soil microbial communities from Barrow, Alaska - Barrow Graham LP Incubations 11-33A (SPAdes) (version 2) | ecosystem: Environmental > Terrestrial > Soil > Wetlands > Peat... | reverse complement strand
CCCCCTGCCGATCCTGACGCTTGAGGGTGACAAGCCGAGCAGCATCGACGCCAGGACCAAGATCAGGGTGGAAGGGTTTCTGGAGCTGCTGGAGGATCGCCGGTAATATCCGTTTCGCAACTGCAGTCTGGTGGAACGCACACTGCGCGCTGCTCTCATTCGGGCGACGCACATGGCTCCGCAACCAGAAAAATATACAATGGCTTCTCTATTTGGCAAGCCCGGGTAGTGAAATAAAGATCTTAGCCCTTTCTCCGTGAGTCCCGTTATTCAGCACGCTGCGAAACTTTTCCATCCAGGTTACCTAGGGGCGACCCGTTGGGTCGCCCTGTTGCCAGGGCCGATCAGAAACCTTGTCTGAATGAACCGAAATCAAAGGCAGGGCGACCCAACGGGTTAGCAAGGGACAGCTGGCCGGACTGAATAAATTACGCAAAATTGAATCTGAGAGCCGCCGCATACCAGTGTCGGCCCAGGCCAAATCAGGAGTGAATACCGCACGTGCCAGATACCTTGAAAATCGGAATTGACCTCGGGAGCAGAAAGGCGAAGTTCGCGCTGATGCGCGGAGCAGAGATCGTCAGGCTCGCAGACCTGGACACCATCGCCTTCTACAAGAAATACGGCAGTATCGTCGGCGAGGAGCTCTCGCTCGATCTGCTGGGAAGCGGCATCTTTACGGCGGGAGAGCTGGCCGAGGCAGCGATCACCGTTACCGGGTACGGCCGCAACAGCATCAACCTGCACGGCGCCCGCGTGGTCTCGGAGATCAAGGCACACGTCGCCGGCGCCCGCGCCCAGACCGGCCTTGCCGACTTCACCCTGCTCGACATGGGGGGCCAGGATACCAAGGTGGCGCACGTGGTGGCCGGCAGGCTCAACGACTTCGTCATGAACGACAAGTGCGCCGCCTCCAGCGGCCGCTATCTGGAGAACATGGCGGCCGTGCTGGAGGTGAGCCTCGACGAGCTCTCCTCCTACTCCGATGAGCCGATCCCGCTGGACGCCACCTGCGGCATCTTCGGGGAGAGCGAGCTGATCGGCCAGATCCTGCGCGGCCATCCGCTCTCCAGGCTGTGCGCCGGGGTGAACCTCACCCTGGTGAAAAGGGTCCTGCCGATGCTTAAGCGCTTCCCCTCGGAAACCCTGGTCATCACCGGCGGTGTGGCGCTGAACGGCGCCATGGTGGCCCTGCTGGCGGGGAGCTGCGGCATGGCCGTCGTGGTCCCGGAACACCCGCAGCATAACGGCGCCATCGGCTGCGCTACGCTTTAGCCAGATTTTCCTTGAAATTTCAGCTCCGCGCGTTTACCCTCACCCGAAGCTTAATTTTCCCGGAGGGGCATCATGCGCATCACCAAGAAGGACTGGATCTTCATAGCAATCATAGCGGCAGTCTTTGCCACCTTCTATGCCATTTCCGGCGCGGAGAAGACCAAGCGGGTCCCCCTGGACGACAAGCATAAACCCTCCTACGAGCTGTTCAAGAAGACCCAGAGCAAGATGGAAGCGGACAAGGGGTGCCCTGCCTGCCACTTCGAGCCCGGCGGCGTCCCGTTCCCGCCCAAGCATCCGGTGAAACCGAAGGATGGCCCGATGCGCTGCCTGTTCTGCCACAAGCTGAAGCTCGCCGGGGTGTGACCACCCTCAACCTGACCTCCGAGCTGGAGCGGCTGATAGGCGACATAACCGACCGCTGTCCCGACCTGCAGCACGTTGCACCCGAGCGGGTCCTGGTCTGCGTCTCCACCGGGCGGCCCAGCGCGGGGGGGAGCCTGGCGAAGATCCACCCCTTGCGCTTTGCCGGCGGAGAAAAGTCGGTGACCTCCAGGCGCGGCAGGCGCCGGGTCGTCTGCACCATGCCGACCATCACGCACCAGGGAGAAGAGATGCTCTATGTCATCTACTTCCTGGTGCCCCGTTTCCTGGGACTCCCGTTCCGGGAGAAGCTCATCACCGTCTTTCACGAGCTGTACCATATCTCCCCCGCCTGCGACGGCGATATCCGGCGCTTCCCCGGCAGGAACTACGCCCACGGCTCCTCCACCAAGAGCTACAACGCCCTGATGGGGAGCCTGGTGGATGCCTACCTGGAGCGGCTCCCCGAGCTCTCCAGGCTCCGTTTCCTCGAGGGGGACTTAGCCGAGCTGCGCGAGCGCCACTGCGCCATCGTGGCCCGTCGCCTGCAGGCGCCGCGCATCTGCATCAGCCCCGGATAACGACGCGCCGGGACTTGACTTTTGGCCAGCATACTATATGGTTTCAGCCCTTTACCTGCCGTCAGGGCACCCGGGAGTATCCGCATCATGCAGAAGCTTGAATCGATGATCAGCAAGAAATTTGACGAATTGGCTGAGAAGGCGAAAAAGGTCAACGCCTCCCAGCAGGTGACCGACGTCGCGGCGGTGGTCGACTCGAAAAAGTTTCAGGACTGGGCCAACTCGGCCCTGGTTCTCCTGCAGAAGGTGTTCGGAGAAAAGAGCGTCTACTACCGGAACTTCCAGGCCATCTACTCCAAGATCATCAACATCCCCTACAAGGAGAGCTTCGACAATTGCCGGGCCATCCTGCAGTCCGCACGGGAGGAGTACGAGGGGGGCGGCTTGAGCGAGATCAAGCTGTTCCTGGACCACGCGGTCCTCGGATATCTGGCGGAAAGCACGGCCGACTATCTGCGGCGCGGTGAAAAGGAAACCGCCTGCATCCTTGCCTCGGTGCTCCTGGAAAGTGCGCTGCAGCACCTGAGCAGCAGAAAAGGAATCCCTGCCGAGTCCATGGAGCAGATGAACGAGGCGCTTTACCGGGCCGGGGTCTACCAGGTCGGCACGCAGCAGCGGATCAAGGACTGGTGCTACATGAAGGAGGACTTTGTCCGGGGCGACGGAGAAAAATACCGGACTGCGGACGTTGACGACATGCTGCGCGGAGTGAAGCGCTTCATAGCGAAGGAGCTCGAGGTTGAGTCGTTGAGCCGTTGAAACCGGGATTTAAACGGGATCAAAAATCGAGTAGGGTGAGGCGAACTGATCAGGTTCGCCTCAGCCCTCTCACAGAACCGTACGTACGGGCCTCGTATACGGCTCATGTCCATCCTATCCTCATCAGTTTGAGGCGGTTGCCGCCGTTCGTACTCTGCTCAGGTCGAATAGGCCAAGCTCTCGGAGGTAATCATTGGAGAGAGCCATATTGGCCAGGGGACTTGCGGAATTACGCCAAGAGTTCATCTTGATATGCTTGAACTCTCCCTTATAACCGAGCTGCCTTAACCTTCGGTGCAGCCGTGTCGACTTCTTCCAAAGTTCCAGCTGTTTAGCTCTAAGGCGCCTCCTGATCCACTGCGCCAGCGCACTGAATACCACTTTGCAATTTGCCACTTTAAAGTAGTTGGCAAAGCCTCGAAGAACCGGGTTAAGGTCCTTTATGACCTTCTCCAGATTGACCGGCGAGTTGCGCCGGGTAATCTTCCTCACCTTCTCCTTAAACCCGCAGACCTTCTTATCCCGAATACGGGTGTATGCCGTGCATATCTCCATACCCAGGAATTTGATGCCGTCGCTACTGTGCACGACTTCAGTCTTCTGCTGGTTAACGGTGAGCTTCAATTCTTCTTCAAGATATTGGCTTGCCTGTTTCAGGACGTTTTCTGCAGCACTCTTCGACCGGGTAAGGATAAGGATATCGTCCGCATACCGGACGATGCGATGACCTCGCCTCTTCATCTCTTGGTCAAATGCGTCCAGATAGACATTGGCTAAGAAGGGACTAACAACCCCACCCTGGGGGCTACCCTCTTCAACCTCTTCAAACCTGTTTCCTATCATTACCCCGCTTTGGAGAAACAGACGCACCAGACCCAATATGCTCCCATCCGCTATCCGCTTCCGCAAACCGCTAATTATCAGGTCGTGATTAAGGGTATCGAAACATCTCGATAAATCCATATCGGCGACATGGCGCAGGTTGTATCTGCGGATGAACATCTCCGCCTTGGCTATCGCCTGATGAGCGCTGTGCCCGGGCCGATAGCCGTAGCTGGAGGGGTGGAATGTTGGATCGAAGATCGACTGAATAATCTCCAAAAGCGCCTGCTGAACGACTCTGTCCCGAACTGAAGGAATGCCAAGTAACCTTACACCACCCCCGTCTTTTGCTATTTCAACTCGCTTGACGGGAAGCGGTCGGTAACTCTTCTCCCGCAGTTCGCGGACCAACATGACGATTTCATCGGGCAGACCTTCGGCGAACCCCTCCACGGTTTGGCCGTCTATTCCCGGTTTGCCATGGTTTGACTTCACTTTCCGAAACGCTCGATGAAGACTCTCTGGTGAGAGCAAGCGATCATATAAACTGTAATACACTCTCGTCATGTCTGCTTCCGGGGTCCCTTTCCTTGTTGGTGCTGCTCCTCTTCCGGTTCTTCTCCCGGCTTGCGCCACCTGCTATCCCTTGCGGGCAATGTATGACGCCTCCCCCGGGTTACTCCAGAGGCCAGCCTGTTCCCGCAGATCGCCTGTCACGGTCTTCCGCAAGAAAGTGCCCCGTCCCGTCGGACGGCTTGTGGCCAGATGAGCACTCCTTCTTGTTCCGGTTCCCTTCAAATGAACTTCCTCCCTTCGCAAAACGTCAGAGCTTTTGGCTTCTGACGCCCCCCGCGAACCAAGCCGCGGGTCGTCCCAGTTTTCTCCTCCAGACTGTTACCAGCTTTCTCAGGCCGGGACTTCGTCACTACTACGGATTCATCTGCACCCTGCACCGCTTCGGTCGACCTTGAGTTGCCTCTTGAATCTCCCTGACCGCAGACTGCACGGAACGATACAGGGCTTCCCCAGTTACCTCGGGCTCCCTGTGAACTACCCCACCCTCTTTCACCCCACGGGTCTGACCAGGAATCGGGCTTCGCGCTATTTGGGACGCTTACCCACCCGTGAGGCCGTATCAGGTTCACTTGCGCTGTGTGCAGTTCACTTCCTATTGCTTCCTTCAGACCCTCCCGTTGCCGGTAACGCCCTTGCAATTCGGATTGTCTTCCCCCTGGTCGGGGTGACACCTGTTTCTTTCAACAGGCCGGGGTTTGCCCGCTACGCTGGGCAAACCAAAAAAAGAGGCACGGTTTCCCGTGCCTCTTTTTGCTGCTGAATTTTTGTTTTCGACCTAAGCCTCGGTCTCTTCGACCGGAGCAGCCGTTACTTCCTCGACTGCCGCGACCGGAGCCTCGACCTTGGCGGCCTTGGCGGGAACGGGCTTGGCCGAGACTTTCTTCGGCTTCATCTCTGCTTCCACCAGCTCGATCACGGAGACCGGAGCGGTGTCGCCCGGGCGGATGCCGAGCTTGATGATCCTGGTGTAGCCACCGGGACGATCGGCATAACGGGGTGCGATGGTTGTGAAAAGCTTGGTCACGATCTTCTTGTCGCGGATGTAGGCGGCTGCCTGCCTCGTCGCGTGAAGGTCACCCTTCTTGCCCAGGGTGATCATGCGTTCGGCGATGGAACGAAGTTCCTTTGCCTTGGCGTCTGTCGTGGTGATCTTTTCGTGCTCGAGAAAGGAAGTAACCATGTTTCTGAACATGGCTTTCCTGTGGCTAGTGGTCCTGCCTAATCTTCTACCCGCGCTGTTGTGACGCATATCTTTTCACTTCCTTTCTATCTATAAATGAAAGTCTAGCTGACTATTCTTCTTTCTGCTCGCCTCTCAGGCGCCTCATGATCTCGGGGTCCGGAAAGTTGTCCAGCTTCATGCCGAGGGTGAGCCCCATGTCGACCAGGATGTCCTTGATCTCGTTAAGCGACTTCCTGCCGAAGTTCTGCGTCTTCAGCATCTCGGCTTCGCTGCGGGAAACCAGCTCCCCGATCAGCTTGATGCCGGCATTCTTCAGGCAGTTCGCGGAACGGACCGAAAGCTCAAGTTCGTCTACCGAGCGGTACAGATTCTCGTTGAAGCGCTCGCGCTCTTCTTCGGGCTCGGCCTCTTCCTGCGGTTCCACATCCTCGTCGAAGTTGATGAAGATGGAAAGCTGATCCTTCAGGATCTTGGAGGCATAGGCCACCGCATCCTGCGGCTTCACGGAACCGTCGGACCAGACTTCAATGGTCAGCTTGTCGTAGTCGGTGATCTGACCAACGCGAGCGTTGGTCACAGTGAAGTTCACCTTGGAGATCGGTGAGAAGATGGCGTCGATCGGTATGGTCCCAACCGGTGCCTTCTCGTCGCGGTTGCGGTCAGCGGGGACGTATCCCTTGCCGACTTTAACCACCAGATCCATTTCCAGGTTCGCGTCCTTGGAGCAGGTCGCGATGTGATGCTCGGGGTTCAGGATCTCCACGTTGTTGTCCGTGATGATGTCCTTCGCCTTGACCACCCCTTCACCCTTCTGCACGATCCGGATCACCCGGGACTCGTTGCCGTGCATCTTCAGCCGCACGCCCTTCAGGTTCAGGATGATGTCCGTCGCGTCCTCGGTAACACCGGGGATGGCGGAGAACTCGTGCAGAACACCCTTCGCCTTCACGGAGACGATTGCGGCTCCCTGCAGGCTGGAGATGAGTACCCGACGCAGCCCCGTGCCGAGGGTGGTGCCGAACCCCCTTTCGAAGGGTTCGGCGAAGAACTTACCGTATGTATTTGTGAGCGATTCCGTCTCAACCTGGAGCTTCTTCGGTCTGATCAGATCGCGCCAATTTTTATACATTTAGATCCCCCTGTATCGGTTGTAGTAAGCCTTTACTTGGAGTAGAGCTCGACAATTAACTGTTCCTGAATCGGCGCGGTGATGTCTTCGCGTACCGGCATAGCCTTAACGACACCCTTGCATGCATCCTTATCAAGTTCAAGCCACTGCGGCAAACCCCTGCGTACTACGCCTTCGAGAGATTCGGTGATGCAGGCGATCTTGCGGCTCTTTTCCCGCAGCTGCAACACATCGCCAACCTTCGCCTGGATGGAAGGAATATTCACCTTCCGACCGTTCAGCGTGAAATGGCCGTGGCGCACCAGCTGGCGTGCCTCGGTCCTCGAGGTCGCGAAGCCGAGACGGTAAGCGACGTTGTCCAGCCTCCTCTCGAGGATGAACAGCAGGTTCTCGCCGGTAACACCCTTCATCCGGTCCGCCATCGCGAAGTAGCCGCGGAACTGGTTCTCGAGGATACCGTAGATGCGACGGACCTTCTGTTTTTCGCGCAGCTGAACGCCGTAGTCTGAAACTTTTATGCGGCCCTGACCGTGCTGGCCCGGCGGATAGCTCCTTCTCTTAATGGCACATTTGTCCGTGTAGCAACGCTCGCCTTTAAGAAAAAGCTCCGATCCTTCCCGTCTGCACAGCCTGCATGAGGGCCCTGTATACCTAGCCAATGAAGACCTCCTTGATCCTAACTGATAGTTCCGTAACTCCAGGTTCCGGGATGTTCCGGCCTAGACTCTTCTTCTTTTCGGGGGACGGCAGCCGTTGTGCGGAATCGGCGTCACGTCGCGGATGAAGCTGACCGCGAAGCCGGCAGCCTGAAGCGCACGCAGTGCGGACTCGCGGCCGGAGCCGGGGCCCTTCACGTAAACCTCGACTGAGCGCATGCCGTGTTCCTGGGCCTTCTTGGCGCAATCCTCGGCAGCCATCTGCGCTGCGAACGGAGTGCTCTTTCTGGATCCCTTGAACCCCTTGGCACCTGAGGTGCACCAAGCTACCACGTTGCCGACCGGGTCGGTTATCGTGATCATGGTATTGTTGAACGTAGCCTGTATGTGGGCCACGCCGTTGGGTATGTTCTTCTTCTCTTTCTTCTTCTTTACGACTTTTTTCGCCGGGCTCGCCATTATCCCTCCAGAATCTTATTTCTTCTTGCCAGCGACCGTACGAGCCGGCCCTTTTCTAGTACGCGCATTAGTCTTGGTGCGCTGACCGCGGCACGGAAGACCCTTCCTGTGACGCAATCCCCTGTAGCAGCCGAGATCCATCAAACGCTTTATATTCATAGAAATGTCGCGACGGAGGTCACCCTCAACCTTGACATTCTTATCAATATGCTCCCTGATCTTAGCCACTTCCGACTCGGTCAGGTCATCGCAACGGGTGTTGTAGTCAATCCCGGTTGCGTTGAGAATCTCCTGGGAAAGAGATCTGCCTATGCCGTAGATGTAGGTAAGTGCGATCTCTATTCTCTTATTCTTTGGTAGGTCTACGCCTGAAATACGTGCCAATGCCCGCTCCTCCTAATGGTTACTCTTAGCCCTGTCTCTGGGAATGCTTGGGAATATCGCAGATCACCCGCACTATTCCCTTGCGCTTGACTATCTTGCATTTCACACAAATCTTCTTAACCGATGCACGAACCTTCATAGTTGACTTCCTTTCGAATACGTAGTGCCGTTCAAATTTTTGAGAGAATCAACGGACCGTTGTCCGTTATTGCCACCGTGTGCTCAAAGTGCGCCGAAAGCCCCCCGTCGCAGGTTACCGCGGTCCAGCCGTCCTCAAGCACCCTGACGTCGAACCCTTTTTCGTTGATCATCGGCTCGATGGCGAGCACCATGCCGACCTTCAGGCGGGGCCCCTTGCCGGGCGCTCCGAAGTTGGGTATCTGTGGACCCTCGTGCAGATCCTTGCCGATGCCGTGCCCCACGAAATCCCGGACCACCGAAAACCCCTGCTTCTCCACGTGAACCTGGACCGCATGCGAGATGTCCGAGAGCCTGTGGGAGGCGTCGGCGAAGCCGATCCCCTGGTAGAGAGACTCCTCGGTTACCTTGATGAGCCGTGCCGCCTGCTCGGAAACCTTGCCGACCGGAACCGTGATCGCCGAGTCCCCGTAGTAGCCGCCGTATACCACACCGAAATCGAGGCTCACTAGGTCGCCGGGGACAAGAACCCTTCCCGAAGGGAAGCCGTGCACCACCTGCTCGTTCACCGAGCAGCAGAGCGACCAGGGGAAGCCTGCATACCCCTTGAAGGCGGGCTTGGCCTTACGCTTCAGAGTTTCCTTCTCGGCGAAGCGGTCCAGTTCGAGAAGCGTTACCCCGGGAACCACCAGTTCCCTGAGTCCTGCCAGTATCTCAGCCACCATGCGTCCTGCAACCGCCATCTTTGCGATCTCGGCGGGGGACTTTAGTATGATCACCTTTGCTGCGCCTGGATCCGGGAGACAATTTCCCCCTGGATCCCTTCCACCGTCCCGAGTCCGTTGACGGAGCGCAAAAGCCCGCAGGAGTCGTAGTAGGCGATAAGCGGTGCAGTCTGCTCCTGGTACACCTGAAGGCGGTGCAAAATCGTCGCTTCCTTGTCGTCCTCGCGCTGGTACAGCTCGCCCGAGCAGGCGTCGCAGATGCCGGAGTTCTTGGGCGGAGCAAAATCGACGTGGTACACGGCGCCGCACCCCTGACAGGCGCGCCTGCCGGTAAGCCTTTTAAGAAGCTCGTCCTGATCGACGGAAAGCGAGACCACATGGTCTATGGCGAGCCCCAGGCCGGAAAGAACCTGCTTCAGGGCGTCGGCCTGTGCCACGGTGCGCGGAAACCCGTCCAGGATGAACCCGGTGGCGCAGTCAGGCTGTGCCAGCCGCTCCTCCACGATACCGATAACAACGGCATCGGGGACCAGGGCGCCGCTGTCCATGAACCCCTTCGCCTTCACCCCCATCGGGGTGAGTCCTTTAACGGCAGCCCGCAGAATATCTCCTGTCGATATCTGCGGGATACCAAACCTCTCTATGAGTAGCTTTGCTTGGGTTCCCTTGCCGACTCCGGGGGGGCCCAGTAGGATCAGATTCATGCGTCGCTCCCTACTTCCTGCCCTTGATCCGCACGCCCTTCATGAAACCTTCGTAGCTGCGGGTGATCAGATGCGCCTCAATCTGTGACAGGGTGTCCATGCCGACGCCGACTGCGATGAGCAGCGCGGTACCGCCGAAGTAGAAGGGAAGGTTGAACTTTCCGATCAGTATCGAGGGGAGCACGCAGACCGCCGAGATGTAGATGGCACCGGCGAAGGTCAACTTGGTAAGCACCGAGTCGAGGAAGTCAGAGGTCTCTTTGCCGGGTCGGATTCCCGGGACATAGCCCCCCTGCTTCTTCACATTGTCGGCCACATCCACAGGGTTGAAAGTCACAGCCGTATAGAAATAGCAAAAAAAGACGATAAAAGCAACATATAAAACTTCGTAGGCCCAATTACCGGGCGTGAGGCTCTTGGAGGCCTTCTGCACCCAGGGGATGTTGATGAAGTTGCCCACCGTGGCCGGAAACATGATGATCGAGGAGGCGAAGATGGGGGGAATCACGCCGGCCATGTTCACCTTGAGCGGCAGATGCGAGCTCTGGGCGCCCATGGTCTTCAGCCCCACCACCCTTTTGGCGTAGTGGATCGGGATCCTGCGCTGGCCGCGTTCGATGAAGACCACCGCGGCGATCACCAGGAACATGACCGCTCCGACCAGGAGCAGCGCAAACAGTGAGAGCTCGCCGGTCTTGATCAGACGGAAGCTGTTCATGAGCGCCGTCGGTATGCGCGCCACGATGCCGGCAAAGATGATCAGCGAAATGCCGTTGCCGATCCCCTTCTCTGACATCTGCTCGCCGAGCCACATGATGAATGCGGTGCCTGCGGTGAGCGTGAGCACGGTCATGAGACGGAAGCCCCAGCCGGGGCTCGGGACCACCAGTTCGCCTGCGGGGCCGCGCATCGACTCGAGGCCGATGGAGATGCCGAAGCCCTGCACCACGGCCAGTACGATGGTGCCGTAGCGGGTGTACTGGATGATCTTCTTGCGTCCGGCGTCACCCTCCTTGGAGAGCTTCTCGATGGAAGGAAGCACGACGGAGAGGAGCTGGAAGATGATCGAGGAGGAGATGTACGGCATGATGCCGAGCGCGAAGACGGTCAGCTTCTCGAGAGCCCCGCCAGAAAACATGTCGAACATCCCGAGGAGAGTACCCTGGGCGGCCTTGAAGAAGTGCGCCAGGGCCTGGGCGTCGATCCCGGGGGTCGGGATGTGACACCCGATCCGGTAGACAGCCAGCATGGCCAGTGAAAAAATGACTCTCTTTTTGAGCTCGGGGATCTTGAAAATGTTCTGGAAGGCTTCTATCAAGACTAGATCTCCTCGATGGTTCCACCTACCGCCATGATCTTTTCGCGGGCAGTGGCGCTGAATTTATGGGCTTTTATCGTCAGAGCGCGCGTGAGATCGCCGGTTGCCAGCACCTTGATACCGTCACGGATGGCGGAGATCAGGCCGCTCTTCAAAAGCGCCTCGGCGTCGACTATGCTTCCTGCCTCGAAGACTTCGAGCTGGCAGAGGTTCACCAGGGCGAACACCTTCTTGTTGAGCGGGGAGAAGCCGCGCTTGGGGAGCCTTCTGTGCATCGGCATCTGGCCGCCCTCGAAACCGGGCTTGATGGATCCGCCGGAGCGAGCCTTCTGACCCTTGTGCCCCTTGCATGCGGTCTTGCCGTGGCCTGAGCCTACGCCCCTGCCGATGCGCTTCCTATTTTTGGTCGACCCGATGGCCGGTTTAATCGTGTTTAATTGCATTTTTATCACCTTTAGGGGGATTACTCTTCGACTCGTACCAGATGGGAAACCTTGTTGATCATCCCGCGGATTTCCGGGGTATCCTTCAGGACGACGGTCTTCTCACGCTTGGTGAGGCCCATTCCCAACAGGCAACCCTTCATGCTTTCAGATTTCCCTATGTGGCTCCGTATGAGGGTAACCTTGACTTCTCCTGACATTTTCAGCTCCTTGATAATAGTGCCCGTGACTATTCGACAGTCAACCCGCGGCGCGCCATCAGCTCTTCTGCTGTCTTCAGCCGGCTCAAGCCCGCGAAGGCTGCCTTCACCACGTTGTGCGGGTTGTTGGAACCCAGGCATTTGGCGAGGATGTTGTGCAGACCGGCCGACTCGAACACAGCGCGTGCGGCGCCGCCGGCGATCACGCCGGTACCGGGGGAGGCCGGCATCATCAGGACCTTGCCTGCGCCGAAGCTACCCAGGATCTCGAACGGGATGGTCTGGCCGGCCACGATCGGCACCCGGATCAGGTTCTTCTTGGCCTGCTCGACCCCTTTGCGGATCGCCTCGGGAACCTCGTTGGCCTTGCCCAGTCCGTAACCGACGCAGCCGTTGCCGTCGCCGACCACCACGAGAGCGGAGAAGCTGAACCTGCGGCCACCCTTGACGACCTTGGCTACCCGGCTGATATGGACAACCCTATCCGTAAGATTCATTTCACTGGCATTGATCTTAAGCAAACTATTCCTCCTTACCTGCCCTTAGAAGGACAGACCGTTTTCACGTGCGGCTTCAGCCAGGGCTTTGATTCTTCCGTGATAGAGGAAACCGTTGCGGTCGAAAACAACCGTGGTGATCTCCTTCTCAAGGGCCTTCTTGGCGATCTCGGCGCCGACCTTGGCGGCCGCCTCGATGTTACCGGTGTGACCAAGCCCTTCGGCGACCCCGTCCATGACGGTGGAGGCAGCTACGAGCGTGACGCCGGTGGTGTCATCGATCAGCTGGGCGTATATATGGCGTGCACTGCGGAAGACGTTCAGTCTCGGGCGTGCGGGCGATCCGGTGATCTTCTTCCTGACCCTGGCCTGTCTCTTAAGACGAGCTGATTGTTTTTGGGCTAGAGAACTCAAGGCACTTCTCCTTAGTCTAATTGCTATTTTTTACCGGTCTTGCCGGCTTTTCTGAGAATCGTCTCGTCGGCGTACTTGACGCCCTTGCCCTTGTACGGCTCGGGCGGGCGGAAGGCGCGGATCTTGGCGGCAGTCTGGCCGACCATCTCCTTGTCGATCCCGAGCACCTTAACCTTGGTCATCTTCTCGACCTCAACGGTGATGCCGCTGGGGAGCTGGAAGTTGACCGGGTGCGAGAAACCGAGGGAGAGGTTCAGCATGTCGCCCTTCACCTCGGCGCGGTAACCGACGCCGTTGATCTCGAGAAGCCTTTCGAACCCCTTGGAGACGCCGATCACCATGTTGCTGATCAGGGTTCTGGTGAGCCCGTGGGCGGAGCGGCACTTGATGGAGTCGTCGTCGCGGCTGACCGTGATGAACTTGTCGTCGAGTGCTACCGAGACACCCCCCATGATGATGCGGGAGAGTGCGCCCTTCGGCCCCTCCACCTTGATCTCGGGGAGGTTATATATGACTTTCACCCCCGCAGGGATTGCGATGGGAAGTTTTCCTATTCTAGACATGCAAAGCTCCTTAAAGCAAAAATGACTACCAGACCGTGCAGAGGATCTCTCCGCCGATACCCATCTCGCGCGCGGTCTTGTCGGTTAACAGACCCTTGGACGTCGAAAGGATGGCTACACCCAGTCCGTTTTTCACCTTGAAGATCTTGTCGGAGTTGACATAGACCCGGCCGCCCGGCTTGCTGATCCTCTTGATCTCATTGATGACCGGGTCCTTCTCATCGATGAACTTGAGGTATACGCGCAGAATCCCCTGCTTAGTGTCGGCGATGACCTTGAAGTTCTTGATGAACCCCTCGGTGCGCAGAACCGTGGCAAGATTTACCTTGAGGTTCGACGACGGGATGTCCACTTTCTGGTGTTTTGCCATACCAGCGTTTCTGATTCTGGTCAGCATGTCGGCTACTGGATCTGTCATGCACATACAAACTACTCCTCTTTCCTAAATCGGTCTTTTACCAGCTGGATTTTATCACGCCCGGGATCTGCCCCATGTTGGCGAGCTTTCTCAGGCAAATCCTGCACATGTCAAATTTCCGGTAGTAGGCTCTGGGGCGACCGCACAAGGGGCAACGATTCTTGTTGCGAACCTTGAACTTGCTCCCGCGCTGCGCCTTTATGATCATCGATGTCTTTGCCACGGAGTTCCTCCAAACTTGATTAATTCCTGAACGGCAGCCCCATGAGCTTCAAGAGTGCCTTGCCTTCAGCGTCGGTCTTTGCAGTCGTCACGATCGTGATGTTCATTCCCTTGATCTTGTCGACCTTGTCGTAATCGATCTCGGGGAAGATCAGCTGCTCCTTGATGCCCATGGAGTAGTTGCCTTTGCCGTCGAACGCCTTGCCGGAGATGCCCTTGAAGTCGCGAACGCGCGGCAGCGAGACGCTCACCAGGCGGTCGAGAAACTCGTACATCTTCTCGCGGCGCAGCGTCACCGAGCAGCCGATCGGCATGCCCTGGCGCAGCTTGAACCCCGCGATCGACTTCTTCGCCTTGGTGATGACCGGCCGCTGTCCGGCGATGGTGGCCATCTCCTCGACTGCGGAGTCGAGTATCTTCACGTTCTGGATCGCCTCGCCAAGGCCCATGTTCAGGACGATCTTGACAAGCTTGGGAACTTCCATGACGTTCGAGTAATTCTGGTCCTTCATCAACTGCTCAACCATCTCTTTTTTGTAAAGCTCAGCTAGCCTTGCCATTCCATCCTCCCAAGCTATTTATCAAAGGACTCGCCGCATTTAACACAGCAGCGCGCCTTCTTTCCGTCTTCCAGGGTCGTTACTCTGGTCCTCACAGGCTTGTTGCACTTCCCGCACAGCAGCATGACGTTGGAAATGTGCACCAGGGCCTCCTTCTCCAGGATGCCACCCTGCTCGGAACCGCGGGGCTTGGTGTGGCGCTTGACGATGTTGATACCCTCGACCAGCACGCCATCCTTCTTCGGGTGAATGGAGAGCACCTTGCCGCTCTTCGCCCGGTCCTTCCCCGTGATGATCACAACGGTGTCGTTCTTTTTAACATGTAGCTTTTTGCCCAGCATCGTTATTCTCCAAGATGTTGATTAAAGTACCTCAGGAGCGAGGGATATGATCTTCATGAACTTCTTTGCCCGAAGCTCCCTGGCGACCGGTCCGAAGATACGGGTCCCGACAGGCTCCTTGGCTGCGTTGATCACAACACCCGAGTTGGTATCGAAGCGGATGTAGGAGCCGTCCGGACGGCCCACGGCCTTCGCGGTGCGCACAACGACTGCCTTCACCACGTCGCCCTTCTTCACCTTCGAATTCGGGATGGCTTCCTTGACGGAAGCGACGATGATGTCGCCGATCCCTGCATACCTGCGCTTGGACCCGCCGAGCACTTTAATGCAAAAGAGCTTCTTCGCGCCGGAGTTGTCCGCCACGTCCAATATTGTCTGCATCTGAATCATTGTTAACTCCCAGCTTAAGCTCTTAAGCTTTAGACTCGATAATCTGTCTGATCTTCCAGCGCTTGTCCTTGCTCATCGGACGCGTTTCGACGATGATGACACGATCGCCGATCTTTGCGGAATTATCAATATCATGGGCCTTATACTTGGCGGACCGTTTGATATATTTATTATATACGGGGTGCTTTACCAGACGATCGACCTTGACTACTGCGGTCTTCTCCATCTTGTCGCTCACCACTATGCCGACCTGGGTCTTCCTGCTACCTCTTTCGCTCATAAATATCTCTTACCCTCTCTTTTCACGGAGTATGGTCTTCACCCTTGCAATGTCCTTCTTGAGAAGGGAAAGCTTCGAAGTATTTTCCAGACGCCCTGTGTGGAGCTGAAATCTCACGTTGAACAGTTCCTTCGTGAGTTCGACGCTCTTAGTCGCCAGATCGGCAGCCGTAGCATTTTTCAATTCACTAGCCTTCATTGATTTCCGTCCTTGAGGTGAATTTGGTGGCTATGGGAAGCTTGTGCGCAGCCAGGCGGAAGGCCTCGCGCGCCACTTCTTCAGTGACCCCTTCCATCTCGTACAGGATCCTGCCGGGCTTGATGACGCAGACCCAGGAATCCGGGGAACCCTTGCCCTTACCCATACGGGTCTCGGCAGGTTTCGAGGTGAGCGGCTTGTCCGGGAAAATCCTGATCCAGACCTTGCCGCCCCTCTTGATGTAGCGGTTCATGGCGATACGGGCCGCTTCGATCTGGCGCGAATCGAGCCAGCCGCACTCCGTCGCCTGCAGGCCGTACTCGCCGAAGGCAAGGGCCACGCCGCGCTGCGGGGTGCCGCTCATGCGCCCCTTCATCTGCTTTCTATACTTAACTTTTTTGGGCATTAACATCGCAAAAAACTCCTGTTTCTATTTTTTAGCGGAGAGCACTTCACCCTTGAAGAGGAGTACCTTTACGCCGATGATGCCGTAGGTCGTCTTGGCTTCCGCGAAACCATAGTCGATGTCCGCGCGCAGCGTGTGCAGCGGCACCCTTCCCTCACGGTACCATTCAGTCCTGGACATCTCTGCCCCGCCGAGACGGCCCGAGCAGGTGATCCGGATTCCCTTGGCGCCGAATTTGAGCGTCGAGGTGACGCTCTTCTTCATGGCGCGCCTGAAGGCGATACGGCGCTCGAGCTGCAGAGCAACGTTCTCGGCAACAAGCTGGGCATCCAACTCAGGCTTTCTGACTTCCTGTATGTTAAGATAGACCTCTTTGTCGGTGAGCTTGGCCAGTTCCTTCTTCAGGGTCTCGACCTCGGAGCCCTTCTTGCCGATGATCAGGCCCGGACGTGCGGTGAAGATGTTGATCTTCGCCTTGCCCGCCGCGCGCTCGATCTCGATCTTGGAGACGCCGGAATGATACAGCCTTTTCTTGAGGAATGCGCGCAGCTTCAGATCCTCATGAAGGAGCTTCGCATAGTCTTTTTCCGCGTACCATTTGGAGTCCCAGGTTTTGATAACTCCAAGCCTGAACCCTATAGGATTTACTTTCTGACCCAAAACTTCACCTCCGACCCGTTAGCTTATTTCTTTTCCGCAAGGACCACGGTAATGTGGCTCGTCGGTTTTCTGATCTTGCTTGCCCGCCCCATGGCGCGGGGGGTGAAACGCTTCAACACTGCGCCGCCGTCGACGAAGATCGTCTTGACGTAGAGCTTGTCCACATCGGAGACACCCTTCTGCTCGGCGTTGGCAACGGCCGAGGAGAGGAGCTTCGAGATGAGCTTCGCCGAAGGTTGCGGCGAGAAGCGCAGCGTGTTGAGCGCCAACTGTATGCCCTTGCCCCGGACCAGGTCTACGACCAGGCGCGTCTTTCTCGGGGAGAGGCGGATAGAGGATAATTTAGCTGATGATTCCATTAAAAAACTCCTTTAAGACCTTACTTCTTCTTGAGCTTGCTCTTCTTGTCTGCAGCGTGCCCGTAGAAGGTTCTGGTAGGTGAGAACTCGCCCATCTTGTGGCCGACCATGTTCTCCGTGACGAACACAGGGATGAACTTTTTGCCGTTGTGAACCGCAAAGGTGAGCCCGATGAAGTCGGGGGTGATGGTCGATCTGCGCGACCAGGTCTTGATCACCTTCTTGGTTCCGGCCAGTTCTGCCTGGACCTTTGCTTCGAGATGCGCGTCAACAAAAGGTCCCTTCTTTATAGATCTTGCCATCTTTTAAAATCCTCTATCCAGATGATTTATTTGCT
>Ga0209430_1001473_pt1 | contig 17379 bp, 9 predicted proteins | sample BarGraIncub1133A_FD_184504 | JGI IMG/M metagenome (GOLD analysis project Ga0209430, IMG submission 184504) | Arctic peat soil microbial communities from Barrow, Alaska - Barrow Graham LP Incubations 11-33A (SPAdes) (version 2) | ecosystem: Environmental > Terrestrial > Soil > Wetlands > Peat... | reverse complement strand
CTTATTGAAGTAAGAAATGAATATGATCTGTACCATCTTCCTGTACATCCGATGTCTGTGCTTCAGGATCTCGAGGGAAGTATTCCCAGCGGCTCCGAACTGACGCTGAATACTCTGATGAATGCAGCAGGTGTTCTCCCGTGGTCCGACCAGGAACCCACTCTATACGATCTCGTATTGACTGTAAAAGATGCGCATGACCGGATAATATGCGCAAAAAAAAGACGGTTTGGGTTTCGGACAACCGAAGTTCTTGCCAGGGTTTTTCATATTAATGATGTAGCTCTTCCGCTTCGTGCCGTACGGTATTTTGACTTTGACCCTGTCGGGGGGCTGGCTGTATCCGCTGACCGCCTGAGACAGGATATATGCCTGATCAAACAGGCAAACCTGAACGCTGTACTTGTAGCGCATTTCCCGTCGGATCCGATGTTCTATCAGATGTGCGATCATTATGGACTTTATGTAATCAGTCAGGCCGATGGAGTGCATATCCGCACGATGATCGAAAGCCTTATGACGCATCCCAGCATTGTGTTCTGGTCTTTTGCTCCGCTTCGCTTTGATGAGGGCAAGCTATGGGAACTCAAACAGAGACTCTTATTACTCGATAGTTCCAGACCCTTTTTCAGTGAGAAGGACCGTTCCCTGACTTTGTCAGATATTCCGCCTTTTCCCTGTGAAGCCGGAACTCTTTTCGGCGAATGGTCGGATATATGTGTTAACAAGGGGATACTTCAAGCTAAGCTGGAACCGGGGCATTCTGTTTTTGAAGCAATGCACGGAAGAGCAAAAAGAGATAGTGATTCTTCGGATTTCCACTGGCTTCATCAGGGCGATCTTGAGGAATATCATGAAAAAATGGATGTACCGGTCGCACAGGGCATTGTAAATGCCGAACGAATTCCATACCCCACCTATTACGAGATAAAAAAACAATGTGAGACGCTGCAGATCCTTGCATCAGCGGAAAGCCCCTCTGATTTGACTTTAATCAATCTGCATCCGATAGGTCATACTAATGATCTTGTTGTGCACTGGCAGCTTCTCCTTGGCGGCCGGCGTATCCGGGGAGGGCGGGGAATGGTCAAGTCCATCAATCCATTGGGTAAGCAGGATATTCGTTTCCCGTTTACTGTCAGTGAGTATATGACACCTGACTGGATGATCTCAGACCCTTTTCTGACTCAATTATTCCATTCCTCTCAAAATCTTGAACTTGTCCTGGACATTCGTGTATGTCTGGCTGAAGACACTTATTACGCCCCCCAGGGGCATGAGATTGCGTTTTATCAGCAGGTGCTGATTGATCAGGCGGCAGGATATATGTCCGGTGTAACAGACGCGGGGAGTCATCTTCCGGCATTGCCCGGCAAACAGGATCTTACAGTCGGGTTTGAGCCTGAGCCTCATAAAGAACTGTCTGTCAGCACGCGTCCGGAAGCGATAACGGTCAAACATTCCTTAATGCAGATTGACTTTTCAAGAAAAAGCGGAGGACTCAGTTCCATTGATTTTGGAGACCATCAACTATTAGCAGGCAGCCTGCAGCCGAGTTTTTATCGGGCAGCGACAAATAGTGACAGATCCGATCAATCCTTTGTTCTTTCAGCTACTGTTTTTTCGAAGGAAACCGACTGGAGGACAATTCAGCATGATCTGCGGTATGAACGATTCCATTATGAGATGGCAGGAGAAGATTTCTCCATGCTTGTCCACTACAAGAGCTTCGCTTTCAAAGGCGAAGTAATGGTGCAGTATGTGATGGGTCCGGACGGTAAACTCACGGTAACGCTTGCATTTACACCCCGCTATGATCTTCTGAGAAGTGGTTTTCGCGTGCATATCCCACAGGATATGGATTTACTTGCATGGTATGGAAGAGGCTTTCATGAAGCTTACCCGGACCGTAAGGAATCTGCCCGGATCGGATATTATGAAGCAGCTCCCGGGCAGCTTTATCATGAGTATGCAAGGCCGCAGGAAAACGGAGCACACTGCGATACGCAGTACCTTGTGATTTCCGATGGAAGCGGCACAGGAATAAAGATAACATCAGCTGATGGGGAGAAATTTTCATTTTCTGCGTCTTTATATGCCCCCGAAGATATTGACGACCACCAGCATCAGGAAGAAATGACTCAGAAAGATACATATGAACTGTTTCTGGATTTCTACTTGAGGGATATAGAAAGAACCGGGCAGCAAAGCCGCCGGTTTATCAAGAATCAGACGTACAGGGGCACTTTTATTTTCGAGCCCTGGGAGGCTCCGAAATCAGAGTCTTCAGATCACGAATCTCCTTGAATGTAAGATAGCGCCAGTCACCCAGCGGCAAAAAGCCTATATCAATATTAAGAATCCGGGTACGCTTCAGTTTGCGTACATGATACTCATGGTATTCGCACATACGCCGGATCTGTCTGTTAAGTCCCTGCATGAGAATGATACGGAAAGTATGACTTCCTGTCTGAATGATTTTGCATGGCATTGTTACCCTGTCAAGAATAGGGACGCCGCTTTGCATACTTGCAAGGAAGTCCTGCGTGACAGGCCTGTCGACTTCAACAACATATTCTTTCTCATGATGCCCTTCCGCACGAAGTATCCTATTTACGATATTTCCGTCATTAGTCAGAAGAAGAAGCCCTGTAGACGATTTGTCAAGTCGTCCGATAGGGTATATACGTTTGTCAAAATGAATGTAGTCGATGACATTGTCCTGATCCCGCCTGTCTGTTGTACATGTGATACCCAGTGGTTTGTGGAGTGCAATATATACATAATCCTCGTCCGGAAAAAGGGGCTTGCCATCTACGCGGACGACCTGCCCTTCCAATACGCGAGTGCCTGCGATAGCCGCTGCATCGTCCACGGTCACTGCACCGGCGGCTACATATTCATCCGCTTTACGTCTGGAACAGAACCCGCTTGAAGCGATATAGCGGTTAATCCGGATACCCTCCTCTGCAGAAAGGTTCTCATCCCTGGGAGAGGATAAATCTGACATGTATATTATCTCCTTGCATGATGGGAAAATCAGTACCACATTGTGCCATGGACACATTTAAGAGTAAAGGTGAAGGTTGTTCCTTCGCCGTAATCGCTTTGAACGGTAATCGTCTCACCCATGTAATTTAATAGTTCCTTTGCGATGGATAGACCCAGTCCGGTTCCTTTTTTTCCGCGTGCGCGGTCGGCCTTGTAAAAGCGGTCGAATATATGGTCAATATCATATTCATGTATGCCCTGGCCAGTGTCTTTTACGGAAACAAGCACTATATCTTTTTTCTCGTTCAATTCGGTTGAGATAGTAATCGTACCGCCTGCAGCCGTATATTTTTTCGCATTATCCATCAGGATAATCAATATTTGCTCTACTCTATCCGGATTACCCATAACGGTTGGACAAGGGCCGCTCCTATATTCAATATGAAAAGTTATTGTCGCATCGTTCATGATCGGCGTAAACTTGGCTTTGAGTTCACTAAGAAGATCATTGAGATCAAATGGAAATGTCTTGAAAGCGATTGTTCTTGCCTGTAGCCTGGAGAGCTCGAGCATGTCGTCAATAAGCCTCGAAAGTCGTAATGTCTCGTGAAGGATGATTCCGTAGTACCGCATACGGTCGTCTTCATTGCGCACCATTCCGTCTGCAAGCGGTTCAACAAGTCCCCGTAAGGCGGTAAGGGGAGTGCGCAGTTCGTGAGATACATTTGCCACGTAATCGCGCCGCGTTTGTTCCAGATGTTCTGACTCGGAAATATCCCTGAAAAATCCAGTGGCGCCGGTAACCAGGCGATTGCTGTCAAAAGAAGGAACGATAGTTACAAGATAAGCATTATCCCTTAAGTCTATGGTGCGTTCAACAGTTGAACCTGTATCGATACATTTTTGAAAATCCTGCCAGACTTCTTCAAATGGTATGAGCTGCAGATGTTCCGTGAAAAAATTCTTGCGTTTGGCATTTTCAAAAAGCGTATAAATTGCCGGATTGGAATACACAGGATTTAGTTCCAAATCAATTGATACAATACCTTCTGATATAACATCAAAAATTTCGCGAAGCCGGTTTCTTTCGATGGTAAGTTCGGAAATCGAGTTGGAGAGCTTATCTGCCAAGTCGTTGAATGAATGTGCCAGTTCGCCGATTTCTCCCTTTGCTGTAGTATTGGCACGGACGGAAAAATCACCCTGTCCCATGGAACGGGCGACACTATTCATTCTTTGCAGCGGTTTAACTAGCTGCCGTGCCGCAAAAAAAACAGGCAGCAGCATCAAAACGGAAACAATAGCGGCAGAAAGCAGGAATATCTCAATATTTCTGCTTTCTCCAAAATTCTGGACGGTAGCCCATGAATAAAGAATATAAGTCAATATTGCTGACAGCAAAGAAACAATCAGCATCATCGTAATAATACGACGTAAAAAAATACTGCGGAACATTATGTGGAAACCTCGAATTTGTAGCCTACGCCGTATACTGTAATCAGAGACCAGGGTGCACCCTCATAACAAATTTTCTGACGAATTCTTTTGATGTGAGTATCTACCGTTCTTGTATCACCAAAATAATCATATCCCCAGACCAGGGACAGAATCTGTTCCCTGTCCATAACCTGCCCTAAATGTGATGCTAAAAGGTGCAGGATTTCAACTTCCTTGGGGGTGCAGGATACGAGTTCGTTATTAACTTTAACCTGATAATTATCCAGATTGATTTCAAGGCCATCAAAGCGAAGAAGGGATCCGCTTTCCTGCGGCTCGGAAATACGCCTGAGAACTGCCTTAATCCTGGCAATTACTTCGCGGGGAGAAAATGGTTTGACAATATAATCATCCGCGCCAAGTTCAAGTCCCAGAACGCGGTCAATTTCCTCGCCTTTTGCAGTGAGGATTATAATGGGAGTGGAAAGCGTTTTCCTGATTTCGCGGCAGACTTCAATTCCAGTCTTTTCCGGCATCATCAAATCCAGAATTATCAAATCAGGCTTGTCGCTGATTACATGCGCGAGGCCTTCTTTACCATCGTATGCACTGGAATAGGTGAAATGCTCATTCTCTAAATAAATGCCTAAAGATTCGTGTACTACCGGATCATCATCGCAAATTAAGATATGTGGTGCTGCAGCCATTTTTCTACCTCTTGCATATTCAAAATTGTCTGGATGTGCTCATTATAAACGATTTCAGAAGAATTGGTTTAGTATAATTAAAAAAACAAAAGGAATATGGATAAATCTGCAACGAACAGCCCGGTTATTTGTCAGTAAGCCATGTTTTGTATTTTTTAAGAAGCGCTATGGGTTCATAGGACTGTTTGGCTTTCCTGAGTCCCGGGATTCCTAAGTCCTCTTCACGGTCAACCGCATCGACATATGGAAATTCGTTTTGAAGAACCATCTGATTAATGGCCGAATAAATTCCGTGTATCTCCTGATCAGCCTTTTCAAAATGTACGTATGCCGTGTTGTTGTTCCCGAGGCTTCCCATGGAAAAAGCTCTTACAATACCACCGGTTCTTATCAGTCCCCCATGAATTTCCAGCAGATCAAAATCCCGAAATAACCGGCGGATCATGGTGTAATCACTTTCTGCACAGTTATCAGGATCAATATCCTTGGATTTACACCATGCTGAGACGAGTGCAAGACACTCATCCCTGTCTGCATGTGTCAGTGTTGCATATTCATAGTCAGGATACAGCCGCATGAACTTGTTCACATGATTACGTTTTTTGTGAAGAATATTGCCGGTGAGAGTGCGCATCGATTCTCCGTCGTACAGGTAGTCCGAGGAATCATCATTAAAATACGGTTCTGCCGTGAAGTGGGGAAGATTCTCATAAAGCGACAGCTTGTCCTCGTCAATACACATGACCTTGAGGCGCCATCCGCGCTTGTCGAATTCATCATGAACGGCAGTGAAAATACGGTCCAGCTTTGCGGCGTCGAGCTCCCCCATTGGCATGAGGAGGTGGGGGTCCGTGAAACATCCGCCGTCTGACATGAGAATCAGGCAGTCTTCATAGATTGCCATCTCACTTTTAAATACCTCGTCCCACGCGATTCTGCAGTTGAATGTCATGTCGGCCAGTCGTGTATTCGATTTCCGGTAGTAAGACTCATAGACTTCACGGTCAGCTGCGGTCAGACGATGAAAAAAAACATTTGACATATATTGCTCCATTTTCTCTGTTGATTATTCAGTTTGAGGGTCATGGGGTCAGTTTGGGCTGATCGGCTGCATCGGGCTGTTCTTACTTATAACAAGTTGGTCATAGTACAGGGCAGTTCTGATACCATTCTTTGGAGGAACGGCATGAACAGGTTTTTCATTTAGAAGGTCAATGGACATTTTAACGTAGTTGTTTCCGGCCAGGGCGGAGACGTAGATATTTCCCATAATGCGCGGGTTAATTTCAAGAAGAAAAAAACGCCCGTCTACATCTGCACGGAAACTAATGCATACGATAAAGGAGAGATTCAAGGCAGATACGATCCGCTCGCAGCAGGAGGCAAGATAAGGATTATCCCTGACCTCCAGTACTGCTGTCAGTCCGCCTGTCATGCTCAGATTAATACGCGTCGTTACACTGATGAGCTTTCCCTCCATACAAAGCACATCGCAGTCCCATTCTTCACCGGGAAGAAACTCACATGCCATATAGGGAGGGATAGGATCCTCATCGCGGACATTCACAAGCATAGCTGTAAGCATTATTTCGGATAATTGTCGCTTGGGCGACTGATAAAACAATTGGGAAGTATAGTCTGCCTGATCGTCAATAACCCAGAAACCTGCGGCATCTTCGCCGCGTCGGCGTTTGATGCAGGCTTTTTTACCGGAATTGCGAATGTTTTGAATCGCCTCCATTAAAGAAGACTTTGTATCAGCAAGACAAAATAACGGAGCGATACAAGAGAGAGCCGGATCGCTGCTATTATGAAGAAATGAATAGAGCAACCCTTTGTCGTTGGCAATTTGAAGAGCCGAAAGGGGGGATGACAGAATTTTAGCGCCGGTTCTGCTAAAAATGAGTGATTCATTCTGCATCAGGCTTTCAAGTCCTTCCGATACAATCGGGAAAATTACTTCGACATGTTCTGCGGTAACGATTTGAATCAATTCATCAATATATCCCGGGGACTCATGGGAGGAAACAACGTAGAAGGCGTCCAGAATTGACTGATGAGGGGTATCGATGTCCATAGAAAGACCGATAATCCTGACATTTCCCGGATACGCTTCGCGCAGCGTGCGAATCAATCCTGTAAATGCTCCATCGGTCAGTAAAACTGTAATCACAGGGCCGTCCTCCTTTGAAATTCAATTTATATTGTACCCATTATTATCGTGGACCGCAACCACAATGGACCCCGGCGATCACCTGTAATTGCTGTTCCGGGTAATATTGGATAGCAGATATTTGTCGTATGCCGTTCCATTTTTGTCCGATTCCGGAAAAACCCTTGTCAAAAGGAAGCAGACTGCGATAATGAATAAACTATATTTGTATCAAAGAGCTAAGGAGGAATATGCAGTGAGCCGTATCGGAAGCATGGCTACCAATATAAGATGCCGTATTGCAGATGTTAGAAACCGGTCTTTCCGGACAAACCATCAGCTTGCACGTCTTTTAGCTGCGGAAGGTATAATTTTCACTCTTATTATTACGCTCGCACACAACAACAATAATCTTTACGCATCACGGCTTGGTGCGACCTCCTCTGATTTAGGATTGATTGCGTCGCTTCCGCCTATTGTCGGAATGCTTACTTTGATTCCGTTTGCCATGATCACGGACAGACTTCATAACAAGAAGCCAATGGTAATCCTATCGGCTGTCGGCCTTGGAATTTTATATATTCTTGTTGGCTTTGCAGCTTTTATGGATGCAAACCGCATCCCGTTTTTGATTGGGCTGCTTGTTCTGGTAAATATTCCAATGTCCCTTTATAACTCTTCTTGGCAGGCCTTCTTTTCGGATGTGGCACAACCTTGTGACCGCAACCTCGTATATACATACAGGACAAGGATGAACACCGCGGTCGGGGTTGTTATCCCTTTATTAACGGGTGCCATTCTTACAGCCGCTTCCGGTTCAGATAAAATTCTTGTTCATCAGATTTACTACTGGCTGGCTTTCCCTCTTGCCGTCGGACAGGTATTTGTCCTGAAGAAAATTGCAGGGGGTAATGCACTGGAGACCAGCCATATTCGACTGTCGGATCTTAAAATATCGGCAAACAAACTTTTTCATAATAGAAGGTTTATGGGATTTCTTGGTGTGGCTCTGTTGGTTTACTGCGGCTGGGAAATGGACTGGTCGCTGTACTTTGTTGCCCAGTTCAAATTTCTTCACCTGAATGAAGCACAACTTAGTATTATTACCGTGCTGGGTGCCGCCGCACAGTTTCTGACGATGAACCTATGGAGCCGTTTGATTCAGAAAAAGGGAGTCCGGTTTGTTTTTGTAATCGGTGCGGCAGGGTTTGCCGTCTCCGGCATTGTAATGATTCTGTCGCTGGTAATGCCCGACCCGTTCCGGATGCCTTTCTATTATGTTTTTCAGAGCATCAGCAGCTCGACTTTCAGCGCTTTTCAGCTGTCCCTTCTGCAGTGCCTTCTTGAAGCCATACCCAATAAAAACCGCGCTGTGTCAATTTCAATATATAATACGATCATTTTATCCTCAAATGTAGTTATGCCTTATTTAGCTATATATATTTATAATACTATAGGACAATCAATCAATGCCATGGTCATAACTTTCGGGATTATTTCAGTAATAAGAATTTTGTCTACAACTGCAGCACTATACAGGTGGTATGTCCTCAGGAATGAACCTGAGGTTATTTGATAATTTGATATAAATATCTATCTCCGGATAATCGAATATATTCAATTATTTATGAGCATTTCAAGCTGAATTGTGGCAATTCTGAGGCAGCTCGTGTATTATGTAGATGAAGTAAGCTGCTCACAAATCATCAAACGGAGGCGCGCAAATGAAAAAGACTATTATTTCTCGACAGCTGGGTCTGCTATCAGCTGTTCTTGCCGGTTGTTTTTTACTATCATCATGTGGTCTTGATTCCCTTCTGGGAGGCGGTGCCAAAACAGACATTAAAAAGGCAGTTACATCTTATCTGGATGTAATACAGGACGGAACTTTTACGGATGATAAATATGAATCGGAATTTGCCGATGATACAGCTTTTGCTGATCTGGTATTCGCAGATGACGCGGTCAGGGAAATCATGGACAAAGGTCTCACCCTGATCGAGTATACAATTGACGCTGCTTCAGGGGATGTCAAGAAGGAAGAAGGAAGCTGTGATGTAACCATTACAGCCATTGACGTTGAAAAAGTTCTTGCCGGGTTTGAAGATGGTACACTTGACGCCGACTCGCTCATGGCTGCGGTCAAAGCCAAGAAAGCCCCGACAAAAGATTATGAGATTACGTTGGACATGACTTATAATGCAACAGATAAATTATGGCTTGTAGCAGATTCTGCTCCTCTCGTGGAAATTCTTGGAGACCCATATACGGAAATCACCTTTGGACCGGCCGCCGGTGACCCTGTTGCGTTGATTGATACATTCTTTACTGCACTCGCTGCGGGTGATGCGGCTACAATTGATCAAATAAGCCCTTATTATGATTCGACAAATTTTTTCGATCCGGATGAAAATGTCATGAAAATGGCTCAGAATTTCTATAGTAAAGTCAAGTATGAAATCGTTGGGGAACCAACCGTAACAGAAACAACTGCTGAGGTTAATGTCACAATGATACTTCCCGACATGGTGTCCATTATTAATGATGTATCCAACGATGTTGCTTTTATGGCGTCCATTCTGAAGCCGTATTTGCTGGCCACTATTAACGGCGAAGATACGACGGAATCAGAAGCGGCAGCCCAAAAGGCACTTAGTGAGAAAGTGACAGAGAGACTCAATGCCTCGGATGTTCCTACGATAACAGCTGACTCGGTTTTCCAGCTCGAGGTCAATAAGGATACCGGACTTTGGGATTTGTATGAAGTTCCCTCAGAGCTTTATGACATTAATGCTTCGCCATCAACAACTGATGAACTTTATAAGGAAGCTGCCGCCCAGGCCCTCAACAGTCTATATCAGGAAGGTTCAATAAATCAGGCCACATACGACCAGTACATGGCTGACCTGACCGGAACAACACCGACTGAGACTACAGTTGCTGCATCCAATGGTTCGTCAACGCTTGCTGATGATATTCTTAACACCGGATGGTATGACTATTCTTCCGATGCATTTGTAACGGAATATGATTCAACCGTAGTGGATACAATTGAATTTGATATTCTCTTCACCTCTTCATGGCCGGATCTTGTACTCTACTACGATTATTACAATGAGAATGGTACAGTGCTGATCAAGTCAGCTACCGCTACTGTTGAAACCGACGGGTATTCTTTTTACATGCCCCTTGATACAGGAGACGGTACCCTGATACCTGCCGATACATATTGGATCGATGTATATCTTGAAGATGGTACCCCCATTGCACAGGAGTCCATAACTGTCTATTGAGTGAACTATGCAGCTGAAGGATCGGGATGCATCGCAGCAGAATCACTTGCATGAGCAAAATGAAAACAAAAATGTTTGTAAGGAAGCTGACTCAAATGTTTTGAGTCAGCTTCCTTTTTTGTTATAAAAAAATCAAGAGAATTTCTATATGAGTTTTTGGAAACCCAATAAGTGGCTAAAATGCTGAATATTATGGTCATAACAGGCGTTTCTGGTTTTTTTAAAGACATGACGGGCTTCTTACCAAGTCTTATATTTTCTTATATTTCGATAAGAAAAAGGTGTAGATTTGGTGTGAATTTTTGTGTTTGTGTTTGTGTCGGTCCGTATCTAATGTTCATTCGTGATCTGGATGCGGCGGCGCAAACACAAATGAGTCAAATCAAATTAAAGTTGGTAAGTTTATTTCTGGGGCATCGTTGCTTTGGATTATTGGTACAATTGCAGTTTTTTCTAAGACCTTTAACGGCAAGCGGTTCTTATCGTTCATTTTATTAGTGTTTTTAGGTGCAATCTTCGGATTAATTGGTCTGGCAATACCTTCGTTTTCAAACAGATGGGTTAATTATATAGGATTACCGATGATGCAAATATTACTTGTCATAATTCTTGCTGTTTCATTTGTTAAAAAAACAAAAACAAAAAGTGTGAATGATAAACCAGATTGATTATACGCTTCAGTCCAGCATAAACCCGTATCCAATCTGGAGCAAAGGCATCAAAATTTTCAGAGAAGATATATTATTAATATTAAGCAATTTCAATACCTTGAAGTGATAAATATGCTAAAATGCTATCATATACATTGATTGTTGGCAGGTGTTTATGAAATCTAATTTTGATTTTCTAAAACAAGAGATGCGATTTTCTTCTTTCGCCGATGTGGCGATTGAGGCGGAGCGCGTTTTTCATATAAGTTTGGGTTCCGCAGCAATCGGCTGCCGTACTACGATGGAGTTCACTGTTAAGTGGATGTATGACGTCGATGGCGGCCTCACAATGCCTTATGAAGACAAACTTTCAACGCTTATCAACACACCTGAGTTCCGCGCAATTGTTCCGCTTGATACATGGAGGCGTCTTGATTACATCCGTAGGAAAACTGATGCAACAATGGCAACTATCCTTGCACTTGCATTTTGGCTATTTTTAATTGTGGGTATCATTATTACCGTGTTGCTTATAAAAAATGTGAATGCCAAAGGGCTTCCACGCATACTTAGCTTTTTCAAAATCAAGCGGACAAGAATAATTGACACATTCTTGTCATATCATTGCTTTCAGCTATCTTGACGGCAATTTTGCATATTAATATAGGCTGGTTACAAATTTCACTTGTGTTCTTGGTTATATTTACAATAGAACTACACTGCGTATTCAGTTTAACAGAACAAAAAAATTATTGGAGGAAAGAAAATGTTAAACACAATTAAGGGGATTTTCAGGAAAAAGTCAAAAAAGGTGACAGCACTTATGCTGGTTTTCTTAATGGTGATAGTTATGGTACCAAATTTCATGCTGCCAGTTATGGCAGCAAGCGGGGATGTTACTGGTAACCTCGCATTTAAGGTTATTGCTTATGATATTTCGGCGAGAATTGAAATGCCGAATATCAGCGGAGCGACAAATTATAAGGTATATATGTCAACTGCTAACGACACAGATTTAAGCACACTAAATAGCGATGGGGCAAAAATGCTGATTATTAATAGCAGTAGTTATGTTTCAACTACTTATGCAATTAATGGTGACAACGGAGTAACAATTTCGCCAGATACAACCTATTACTTTTATTTTGTAACAAATAATGGCTCAGATACATTGCAGTCTACCTTTGAGGCAAAAACAAGGACAACTGCAACCAGCTATTGGACAGATGAAGGTAATTATGATATAAGCTGGTACACCGATGTTTCATCTTATAGCATAAGCACAGCAAGAGAGCTTGCAGGACTTGCCGTTTTAACCAACGGTTTAAATGGTGTATCTGCTGTGGATTTTTCGGGAAAAATCATCGAATTATCAGCTTTATTGGATACATTTGATATGTCTGCCTATCTTTGGACACCGATTGGAACAAACTCAAATGAATTCAAAGGAACATTCAATGCTGGAGGTTATAAAATAAGCGGTCTGCATACAAATGATGGGACGAAAAATTACCAAGGCTTATTTGGATATTCGGGCCCCAGCTCGGTAATTGAAAACATCGGTATGGTAAATGGATATATCCAAGGAAATGACTATGTCGGCGGCGTTGTGGGACAGTCTACTGGCACAGTTTCAAACTGCTACAACACAGGGTCAGTCAGCGGCACAGGCTATGTCGGCGGCGTTGCGGGATATTTTCATTCTGGTGATTCACTAACAAACTGCTACAACACAGGGTCAGTCAGCGGCACAGACTATGTCGGCGGCGTTGTTGGAGGTTCTGATTCAACAATATCAAACTGCTACAACACAGGGTCAGTCAGTGGCACAAGCCAGGTCGGCGGCGTTGTGGGATATTCTAATAACGTCCCAATATCAAACTGCTACAACACAGGGGCAGTCAGAGGCACAGGCAATTTAGTCGGCGGCGTTGTGGGATATTCTTCTTCACAAATATCAAACTGCTACAACACAGGGTCAGTCAATGGCACAAGCTATGTCGGCGGCGTTGTGGGACAGTCTATTGATTCACTAACAAACTGCTACAACACAGGGTCAGTCAATGGCACAAGCACTGTCGGCGGTGTCGTGGGATATTCTGGTGCTTCACTAACAAACTGCCACAACACAGGGGCAGTCAGCGGCACAGGGAATGTCGGCGGCGTTGCGGGTGCGGTATGGTCTGGTTCAACAATATCAAACTGCTACAACACAGGGTCAGTCAGTGGCACAACCTATGTCGGCGGCGTCGTGGGATCTATTGAAGGCACAATATCAACCTGCTACAACACAGGGTCAGTCAGCGGCACAAGCTTTGTCGGCGGCGTCGTGGGATATTCTGGTGCTTCACTAACAAACTGCTACAACACAGGGTCAATCAGCGGCGCAGGCTATGTCGGCGGCGTCGTGGGATATTCTAATAATAGTGGCACAATATCAAACTGCTATTACTGCGGATACAGCGGAGGCGTAGGAACAGGCCCCACAAGTGCAACGGATACAGCGGGAACAATCCCATTTATTTCCTATACATCGCCACTGGGAAACGACAGAGTCACCGATATTAAAGAGTGTACGCTAGCAATGCTTGATGAAGGATTCAAAGCAGCTTTCGGTATTATTGGAATCCTATATCCTGACGCGTATACATCATCAGACACGAGTATCATCACAGTGGATGGTAAAACCATTGTTGCTAGTGCCACAAATGTAGGTACAGCATTTGTAAACGGCGCCGGAACAAACGATAAAATTATAATCAGCCAGAACGCACTTAATATGACCGATACAACATCGGGCTTTAGCGGCGCGGGAACAACCCTCGTTGTAGGAACTGTCAGTTTGCCGGTAACGGTCGATACATCCACCGCCGGTTCTTTACCAATTACTGTTACCCCCAGCGTTTCAACAAATCCGACGTTTGGTGTGGCAGTTACCCTAAGTGCAACACTCACCGGAGAGTCGACGCTTAGTGGTAAAATAATCACCTTTGCACTAAAAGACGAATCAGATATTAACATAACATTAAACCCAAGCACAGCAACCACCAACGACAGCGGTGTTGCAACCTTATCAAGCACTTGGACACCCACTGCTGTAGGAACTTATACTTTAACAGTAAGTTATCTTGCACCTGATGGAACAACAAAAACAGGAACAAAAACAATTATAATTAATGAAAAATCTTTGATTGTAACACCAACTGCTGTATCAAAATATTATGGTCAATCCGACTACGGACTTACTTATACATACAGCGGTAATGCCGTAGGAGAAACGCCGGCATTTATCGGTGCGCTTGCTCGTGCGCCTGGCGAAAATGTAGGAAACTATGCAATAACCCTTGGCAGTTTAGGGATCACTGATAACAGTCCCTTTAAGTCATCAAATTATACGATTGCTTTAAGTGGCACACCTGTAAATTTTTCAATTTTAGAGTACATTGTGGAAGCAAGCGCTTCTGCTGTACAACCTACCACCAATGGTTGGTTTAACAGCGCAACTGTAGAACTTGCCGCACCAAGCGGATACACCATTAGTACAAGTGACGCTCTTGATATTAACACGTGGGCAACTACAATTACCTTAAATACCACAGACGGTGCTTCAAAATCAGCTACCTATTATTTAAAAGATAATGCAACAGGAGCTATTACTGTTCAAAAGACTTTCTCATATAAGGTGGATAAGACCACACCCGTAAAAATAACAGCAACCTATGAAACCAACACATTTGAGTCTTTTCTTAATGCTGTTTCTTTTGGTTTGTTCTTTAAAGAATCAGTAACGGTAACACTTGCCGCAGAAGATACAACAAGCGAAGTTAAAGAGTTCACAGTAACCATGGCAGACGGCAGACCATTTACCGTGACGAATAGCACCTTCAACATCCAGCCGCAATACATAGGTAACTTTAGTGTCAGTGCTACCGACAATGCAGGCAACATCAGTGAAAGCGTAGATTTTGAATATCTTGCAGTTGACAGTGCTACCCCTATCGCTCCCACAGTAACAAACGGCAGCTATACAGTAGGAAGCTGGACGGCAAACGATGTCACCTTTACCGTAAGCGGCAGCACAGCCCTTAGCGGCATCGCAAAATATCAATATTCCAAAGACGGCGGCGCAAATTGGATTGATCTAACAACAACAGAGTCAACTCTCGCGACCGCATCAACACCATATAATGCGACAAAGGCTGTTTTAACAGTAACTGATGGTCAAGACAACTACCAGTTCAGAGCAGTATCAAACAGTGGCATAAACGGCGTGGCAAGTGTAGGAGTGAGTGTTAAAATTGATGCTGTAACACCGGTTATCTCTGTCACACATACACCAACCGATCTAAGTACAGTAACCGAAAGCAATGTGGTATTCACACTTTCAAATACTGCAACGAACGCCAGTGGTGTCACATATTACGTGCAAAAAGATACAGGAGAATTTACCCTTGTTTCAGGCAATACCTACACGGTAAACACTACCGATGCCAGCACCTATACGTTTAAATCAATGAGTGGCGCAAATGTAGAAAGTGCAGTAAGTGATGGCTACACAGTCAATGTGGTAAAACCGATATTTACAGCAATTACGGTAGACACAAACGGCTACACCCCAGGCACCTGGACGAGTGCTACCGTTACACTTACACTAAGCGGTGGACTCGATGCCAGTACATTTAGCAAATATCAATACAGCACAAACGCTACGAGTTGGAGCGATGTTACAGGCTCTACTATTCAAGTAGGCAGTAATTTTAGTGGAACTTATTTTTTCAGAGCTGTATCAAGAAGTTATAGCACAGGAAGTGAAACAACAGGCACAGCAGTGAAAGTTGATAAAGTCATCAACTTCACAGTAACCGCAAGCGGCGATACTTCAACTATTAGCCAAAGTAATACAGCCACACTCTCCATTACGGGAGTAGGTGCATCAGCAGTAGAAAAGGTTGAAGTGCAAAAGGACAGCGACGCATGGACCGACATTACATCCACCTATGAAAGTGGCTACACGGTAACTGCAAACGGTAGCTATGTGTTTAGAGTAACCAACGGTGCAGGTGTGGGAAAAACCTCTGTAGCGTTGTTATATAACAATATAGATACAGCCACACCAACAGTAAGTATTAATTCGAATGGTTATACAGAAAATACATGGACCAATAAGGATGTAATAATTAATATAACGAATAATACCGCAAATCTTGGAACCGCTATCTATAAGTATTCTACTGATAATGGCAATACATATCTAACCTTTGATGGCTCTCTTTCCATTAGTAATAACACCAATATAATGTATACCTTCAAAGTAATTAGCCAAAGTGGCGTAGAAAGCAACCAAATGCAATTTACAGTAAAAAGAGATAGTACCGTTCCAAACGGAAGCGTAGAAATTAATACAAACACCTGGACAGAATTTTTAAATAATATCACCTTTGGATTATTTTTTAAAGAAACTGTAAATGTAACAGTTACAGGAGCAGATGCATTAAGCGGTATTCAAAAAACTGAATACTTTAAATCCCCAACAGTATTAACCCTGGAACAAGCTAAAGAAATACCTTCATGGACTGAATATACAAATGTAATAACCGAAACGGCTGTGGATGCAGAAAGCTTTATCTATTATGTAAAGCTAACCGACAATGCAGGAAATGTGCAGTATCTTAGTTCTGATAAGACAACTTTTGATACTACCGCCCCTATTATTGAAGGCATTGCAAATGGAGAAACCTATTATGTGGATCAAACAGTAACTGTAACAGACACAAATATAGATACTATTACTGTAAACGGAAATCCATTTACAAGCGGATCAAAACTTTTAGCGAATAAAGATGAAACATATATAATCGTTGCAATAGATAAATCCGGTAATCGTGTTACCTACACCGTTACTACAAAAACAATTGCGAGTATTTTTGATAGTATTAAGTACATAACCGGCACAAACGTAAAATCTACCGATAAAGCAACCATCCAGGCGGTTTTGGATACAGTTAATGCAGTGTTAGGTACTACAAGAAACGGTGCAACCGGAGAACAAATAGATGCACTCGGTGCGATAAAAGATAACACGTCTAATTTGCTTACCAAAACGGGTGAAAACGGAATGGAATTGATGATGATCGGCGGACTGATGCTGT
>Ga0209430_1001470_pt1 | contig 17403 bp, 17 predicted proteins | sample BarGraIncub1133A_FD_184504 | JGI IMG/M metagenome (GOLD analysis project Ga0209430, IMG submission 184504) | Arctic peat soil microbial communities from Barrow, Alaska - Barrow Graham LP Incubations 11-33A (SPAdes) (version 2) | ecosystem: Environmental > Terrestrial > Soil > Wetlands > Peat... | reverse complement strand
TCATTGGAGGATTTAATTATAATTACTGAATCTTTTATGAAAAAAACTAAAATTAAATGTGGAAAAGGTATCTTAAATTTGGATTTAGATAACCAACAATAAAGAAGGTGATATCAAATGAATATAGCCGTATATGATAGCCCAAAAATACTTGAGAATATTGGGGATGTTTCACAGCATACCAGTATTGAGGATAAGTTAGAAAATGAGCAAAAAAACTTCAAAACAATCTTTGACACTGCACCCGTTGGAATGTTAGTGGTTAATGAATGTATAATAATAAAAAACCTTAACCACTCTTTATTGAAAATAATAGGTAAAGAGTATGATAAAGTTATTGGAAAGAGGATTGGAGAGGGTTTAGGTTGTGTAAATAGTATAACAAATGGTGGATGTGGTTTAAGTGAGAGGTGTAGGTTCTGCAAATTAAGCGAACACTTAACCAATATAATAGAAAAAGATGAGGCATGCCTTGGAATTGAGTTTCAATATGAATTGCTTGTAGATAATAAAGTTTTGTCCAAATGGTTAAGAATAAATATGGAAAAAATGATTCTTGAAGGTCGGAAAAGTTACCTTTTGGTTATTGACGATATATCTGAACGGAAGATTGCTGAAGAAGGATTAAGAAGATACCAGCTTCTTTCTGAGAATGCAAATGACATAATACTCTTTGCGGATATCAATGGACATGTGATAGAAGCAAATGATGCTGCCATTAGGGCCTATGGATATGAAAAAGAGGAACTTTTAAGCAAGTCAATTTTTTAAAGTAAAGGAAAGTATATGTTTTGGGCAGGGCTTAAGGTGCTGATGCGACTGAGATAGATGCACTACACTAGAAATTTACATGGTAATAATTGTCTGTAACAATCAAAGGATAAATGGTACAATTTTAAAAATGAATACAAAAGATAATATACTGAAAAGAATATTTTTTGACGAGAATAAAAACTGGGAGAGTTTTATAAAACTGCACCCTAAAAATATACGAGAAATAGTTTTGCAAGAAGTAGAGAAATTTCGTCTCTGCGGTGAGGAAGAATCTGGATTCAGTCTGTTTGCCTGTGCTCTTTGTGGTGAAACTAAAGTAGTTCCACACCGTTGTAAGGGTAGGTTTTGTAGTGTATGTGCTACAGGATATATGCAGGAGTGGAGCAAGAAAACGGCTGAGAATTTGTACAATATGCCACATAGACATATTATGTTTACAATGCCAGATGAATTGTGGGAGATATTCATAAAACGACGTGATTTATTAAAAAACCTAATGGATTTGGCAGCAGAATTTTTACAGGAGTGGTTTAGAAAACACGAAAAATTAGAAATAGGGATTATGATGGGAATACATACCTTTGGAGCTACAATAAATTTTAATCCACATGCGCATCTGCTGATAACTGAAGGTGGTCTTACAAAGGACGGAAAAATGAAGCTTGTAGGATTTATACCATATGAAATGATGAGAAAAAAATGGCAAAAAACAGTTATAAAGATGCTTCGTAAAGAATTATCAGGAAGGGATAAAGAAAAGTACAAAAAGATAATAGAGAATGCGTACACAAATAATCCAGAGGGATTTGTAGTATATGGACCACCAAACAGGCGAAAAGGTGGAATTAAGCAGCAGGTGGGTTATATCGGGAGATATATGAGAAGACCTGCGATAGCGTTAAGAAGAATATTATCTTACGATGGGAAAATGGTATCGTTTAAATATTTTGATAAAACAGAAAAGAAAGAAAAGATAGAAACAGTAACAGTAATGGAGTTTATAGCAAGGATAATACGCCACATTCCTGAAAAGAATTTTAAAACAATAAGATATTATGGATTATATTCAAGAAAAAACAAAGGTGAAATTGATAAAATACTTAAGATAAAAAAGAACAAAATACCTAAAAAGAGTTGGAAGGAAAAAATTGAGTCAGTAACAGGGAAGAATCCACTAATGTGCCCAAGATGCGATATAGAGATGGAATTTAAGGGACAAGTATGCATGAAAAAAGGTAAATTAGTCATAACATATGCAAAATGTATTAATGCACAACGGCGAATGGAGGAATTGATAGGATATGAACCGACAGCAAAAGAGAAGATCTCAGAGGGAAGAAGAAAAGAAATCAAGGATAGGTTCAGAGAACGTAAGCAGCCAATCGAAGGTCAGATTCATCTGCTTGCAATGTAATGTTGAAGAGGATATTCCAGAAGAAGTAGTAGAGTACTGCGATGCAATGGACGATGGAGATTTAGAAGTGCCACCAAGATTTTCCTGTGAAAAGTGCGGTGGTGAAATGATACCTAAAAAATACAAAGGTGTACATGGCATTGAGTATGAATATTAGGCTAAAACTAAAGTTTGCTTAGCGAAGCGGTGCGCGATAGTGCGTTTTTTAAACACTTGAGCAAAATATTTTTCGCAGGCATAGCCTACATTTTCAGCAATGTCACAGTTTCTAAGGCTCATATTTGCTAAATAATTTTTTGCTTTTTCAGTTCTAACTGTATGAATATAATCAACAAAAGTCATTCCTATTGATTGCTTAAAGAGGCCGCTCAGGTAACTTGGGGAAATAAAGATCGCGTTAGCTACAATTTCTAGACTGAGCTCATTTTTATAATTTTCCTCAATATATCTTATTGCATTAGATACTGAAATAGAGGTTTCTCGTTTTGTATTAAGTCTATTATAGGCTTCTGAAATAGTAGCTCTTAAAGAGTTCTCCAGGGATGAGAGAACATTTACATCATCCCACAAAACTGTTGCAAGATTGGTGAAATTACTTTCCACACCTCTTTCAACCAGAATCCTGTATATTTTCATATATAGCATAACACAACAGTTTACTATAGAGCTTAAGGCATTATTATGTTTAGCAATTTCCAAAAATGAATCTAAATTAACCATACATTCTTCAATTGGGCTAAGCTGTAATTGAGAGATAAGTCTTCGCTCCTGCTCAATAGGATAATTAATAATAGTGCGCTCCTTCAGATTTGATATGCTATCATTAAATTTAGAATAAAAGGTATAAAAATCATTATTTGAATTATTAGGAGATAAGGTTTTATTTAAATTTATATGCTTAGTACAATCCAATACTGCCTTTAATATATCCTCTGGTTTACAAGGTTTTAAAATGTATTCATGCACATGGAATTTGAGAGCTTTTTGCGCAAATACGAAATCATCGTAGCCACTCAAAATTACAAAGGCTGTGTTCATATTATGATCTTCTCTTATACGCTGAATAACCTGCAGACCACTCATCTTTGGCATTTTTATGTCAATCAACACCACATCTGGTTTCTCAGAAATGATTTTATTATAAGTACATTCTCCATCTGCTGTAGTCGCAATAACAGTTATATCATTATCAGACCAATTAATACAGGAAGCGAGACCTTCACGAATATTTTCCTCATCATCAGCAATTATTAGCTTTATCATTTTTTGTTAAGACTCCTTCCACTTTAATGATTTAGATTTTCTATAGGTATTTTTATTATTATTTGCGTTCCGTTTCCTGGTTTGCTTGAAATTTTAAAACTATATTTCTGACCATAAGATAGTTTGAGCCTTTCACTAATATTCTTTAATGCAAATCGACTACTACTAGATGTTTCAGAATAATACAGTTTATCAGGTAATAGTGGTAAAATGTCCTCTGGAATGCCAGAACCATCATCTGTTACGTTAATTTCAAGCATATTCTCATTATTTACTCTCACAGAAACAAGAATATGGACTGTCTCAGAATTATCCTCAGCACCGTGCACAATACAGTTTTCCACTAATGGCTGAATAATTAGCTTGGGGATACAGAGGTTTAGCACATCCTCTGAAAAGTCCAACGAGGATTCTAGCCTATCTTGATATCTCATTTTTTGTAGTCTTAAATAAAATTCAATAAGTGCCTTCTCATCCTTGATAGTGACGGTATTATTCCCTCTGTTAAGGCTAAGCCTAAAAACCTGACCCATAGAATATGCAATTTCTGCAGTGAATTTATCACCACTTCGCAGGGCACTCCAATGAATGGTGTCAATAACATTATAAAGGAAATGGGGATTAATTTGAGCTTGTAACGCAGTGAGCTCTGCTTCCTGTTCTTTAATTTGAAGTATATATGTTTGCTCAATAAGTTTTTTATTCGAAAAATAATATATTAAAGTTATTTAATCGAATATTTAATAAGCTGAACAAGTTATATAAAATAAAGTAAAATATTTAGTTAATGTAATGGGTTGAAATTATTCCATAAAAATGAGAGAATATAACCTGTAAAATACAATGGGGGCTTAGACAATGAATATTAATTTAGGATTGATTATTTCCGACAACAATAATATTGCTTTTAAATCTAAAAGCATGAAGGAAAGCCATAATTTATTAGGACAGAGTGTTCAGCAATGGTCAACTATGGCATTGACAGAAATAACTCAGAATATCGAATCAATTTCATTTGAAAATTTGGACAAATGTAAAGAAATTCTTTGCAAAGCTGAGCAGGTAATAATTAATTGGGCAGACCAACCTTTGATATTGACCGAAACGCTTAGGCAGCTTTTGAATAAACATATTGTAGAGGGAAATAATGCGACAGCTATATTTGCCTGTACTGGAGAAGCAGTAGTTTATGCCTTTGATTGTAGTGTATTTTTCAAAAAGTTAAACGAGTTAGATGTTCTAAACCTTTCTAGGGATGTAATAAAGCAAATTTTTCAATCTATGAAAAATACCAATAAAAGTTTTTCTGAGGATAAGAGTCAATTTATAGTAGTAGATGATAGAGTTGCACTATCTGAGGCTACTTCAGAAATCAAATCTCGAATAATTAAAGAAATTATGCTTTCAGGTGTTACGGTTATTGATCCTGCATCAACGTATATTGACGTGAATGTTGCAATTGGTGAGGATACAACTATTTTGCCCAATACAATAATTGAAGGTAATACAGCCATTGGAGATGAATGCATCATTGGTCCAAATTCAAGAATTTCAAATTGCAATGTAGGAAATAATGTGGAGATAGCATACTCTGTTGCTATTGATAGCTCTGTTGGAGATGAAACTCATGTTGGCCCATTTGCATATTTGAGACCGGGAAGTATAGTAGGCAGTAAGGTCAAAATTGGTGACTTTGTAGAGATTAAAAAATCTATTATAGGTGATAGAACAAAAATTTCGCATCTGACCTATGTAGGTGATGCAGAAATAGGTAAAAATGTTAATATAGGCTGTGGAGTTGTAGTAGTAAATTATGATGGCAAGCATAAAAATAAGACTATAGTTGGTGATAATTCATTTATTGGATGTAATACCAATTTGATATCACCTGTGGTTATTCATAATGATGCTTATATCGCTGCTGGTTCTACAATTACAGAGGACGTACCTGAAAATGCGTTAGCAATAGCTCGTGAACGCCAAGTTATAAAGCCAGATTGGGTTACAAAGAAGGATCTAAAACGCAAATAAAATACAATAAATAAAAACTTTAATGGTAAAAAAGGAGTGTTGAAATGAATTTACATGGGAAGGACATAAAAATATTTACAGGTAATTCTAATAGATTGTTGGTGAACGAAATTGCTGAAAAAATAGGAATTCCTGTAGGTATTGCCAGCGTTGGATGTTTCAGTGATGGGGAAACTGCTGTAAACGTTGGAGAGGTAGTTAGAGGCTCTGATGTATTCATTATTCAATCTACTAGTCAGCCAGTAAATGACAATCTTATGGAGCTTCTGGTCATGATTGATGCAATTAAAAGAGCTTCTGCCGGCAGAATCACTGCTGTTATTCCATATTTTGGATACGCAAGGCAGGATAGAAAGGCTAGAGCTAGAGACCCAATATCTGCTAAATTAGTTGCAAATCTTTTAACTACTGCCGGAGCAGACAGAATATTGACAATGGATCTACATGCTCCACAAATTCAGGGCTTTTTTGATATTCCAGTGGATCACCTTGTGGGAGTGCCAATACTTGCAGAGTATTTCAAAGAAAAATTTGCGGGTCAGGACGATGTAGTAGTAGTTTCTCCTGATGTTGGCAGCGTAACAAGATCTAGAAAAGTAGCAGAGAGATTGGATTGTCCGTTAGCCATTATCGATAAGCGCCGGCCTAAAGCTAATGTATCTGAGGTAATGAATATAATTGGTGATATCAGAAATAAAAAGGTTGTGCTTATTGATGATTTGATAGACACAGGTGGAACTATTGTAAATGCAGCTAATGCTTTAATTGAAGCAGGTGCAAAGGAAGTATATGCAAGCTGTACTCACGCAGTGCTTTCAGGACCAGCTATCCAAAGGATACAAGAATCATCAATAAAAGAGATGGTTGTTTCGAACACAATATATCTTGGTAATGAAAAGATGATTGATAAGATAAAAATAATATCTGTTGCAGGTGTTTTTGCTGAAGCTATAGAAAGAATATATGGAGATATATCAATAAGCACTTTATTTACGCAGACATAACTTAGATATTGTCAAAGCAAAATATCACTTTAGTAATATTTTACTTTAGACTTTTTTAGGGCGGTTCTTTTTTCTTGGAACCGCCCTTTTAAATATGCTTGGGCCTAGAGGAGCTGAACTATGGACTGGAGGGACGATTTTGGAAGACATATGCTTAATAATTGGACTGGGAAATCCCGGTACGAAATATGAAAATACCAGACATAATGTTGGCTTTGATACAATAGACTATCTATCGAAAAAATACAACATTAGATTGTCAAGAATAGGTTTTAAGTCAGTATACGGTGAAGGCGAAATAGAAGGTACTAGAACGATACTTCTTAAGCCGCAAACCTTTATGAATCTAAGCGGTGAAAGCGTTAGGGATATTGTAGCATGGTATAAGATGCCATTAGAAAGAGTAATAATCATTTATGATGATATTGATTTGGACCTGAGTAAAATACGAGTAAAGCCCAAAGGTAGCGCTGGAACGCACAATGGTATGAAGTCTATAATTTACCAACTTCAAGCAGATGAATTTCCAAGGATACGAATTGGTATAGGACGTCCACCGGAAAAGTGGGATCTGGCGGATTATGTACTGAGTAAGTTTCCTAAGGCAGATAGGGAAATAATAGACCAAAGTATTGAAAAAGCGTCAGAGGCAGCTATAATGATAGCAAAGAGCGGACCTGAAAAGGCAATGAACAATTTTAATAATTGAACTAACAATTTAACGAAACGATATGGAGGCACAAGGATGAATTTATTTACAGATCCTCTATTAAAGTTAAAAGAGTATAACACTCTTCTGTCCTCTGTACGTGAAAATGAGGGTACTATTTCAGTCGTAGGGCCATCTGATTCACAGAAGGTTCATTTGATATACTCCTTGTGTTATCATGCAGAAGCTAGAGGTTTGTTTATAACATATAATGAGATGCAGGCTAGAAGAGCTTTTGAGGACTTTTCATTATTTTTGGGCGAGGATGTTCTTTATTTTCCACCAAAAGAAACTATGCTCTATAACATTGAGGCTAGAAGCAATGATGTTATTTATCAAAGAGTAAAAACACTCCTACGGTGCATACAGGGCGACTATAAAATGCTAGTACTCCCTGCAGAAGCACTGATTCAAATGGTTTCCCCAATGGAGATATTCAAGAATGGAATTATCGACTTTCATATCGGTATGCAAATAGATTTAGAAAACCTCATTTCAAAACTAGTGTTATACGGATATGAGAGAGTTGAGATGGTAGAAGGAAAAGCGCAGTTTGCTATTCGAGGCGGAATTGTCGACATATTTGCAATTAATAATGAGCAGCCAATACGTATTGAGCTTTTTGACACAGAGGTAGATTCTATTAGATACTTTGATGCCACCACACAAAGATCAACACAAGCAATAGATGATTGCATAATAGCTCCGGCTAGAGATGTAATCTATAAGGAAGGTTCAAAGGACGGAATAATTTCAAAAATAAAAAAGGATCTATCTGAATATGTAAAAAAGCTTAATAAAAAAGATAACGGTGATATAAGCAATAATATTACTAAGAGAGTTAACGAGGATATTGAAAAGCTTATTGAACACCACTACTTTGCGGGAATTGACAGATACCTGCCATATATTTTAGAAAATCCAGCGTCAATTCTTGATTATATCGAGAAGGATTCAGTTGTAGTTTTGGATGAGACATTAAGGATATCTCAGAGAATTGAAAATGTCGTGCTTGAGCAAGATGAGTTGGCCAAAAATATGCTTAACAAGGGTGTAATGCTGCCTTATGGAGCGCAGTGGACGCATTCTTTTGAATCCATTTTAAATGTGGTACGCAATTTTAGAGCTATCACTTTAGCTTCCATTTCATCAAATAATTCCTTGATTAAGCCTTATAGCCAGATTTCAATTCCATGTAAATCAGGGAATTCATATCAAAACCATATAGAAATACTTGTTGATGACATCGCACTTTTAAAAGAGAAGAACTTTAAAGTCATTGTCCTTTCCGGGCCTAGTGGTAGAGGTCATAGGTTGCTAGAAACACTTTCTACAAATGAGATAATTGCAAATTATGAGGATAGCTACGATAGAGAACTGCAGGAGGGTGAGGTTGTTGTAACCCATGGCAGTCTCCAAAAGGGATTTGAGTATCCAACCGCTGGCTTTGTAATGATAAGTGATAAAGAGATTTTTGGGCAGGACAAGAGGATTAAAAAGGCAAAATCAAAGCGAGAAGGCAATAAAATTAAGGCCTTCTCTGACTTAAATATTGGTGACTTTGTTGTACACCAAGCACATGGAATAGGGCAATATATAGGTATTGAAAAGCTAATTGTAGGTGAAATAAAACGTGATTATTTAAAAATTCGCTATCAAGAGGGCGCTTTTTTATATATCCCTACAAATCAGCTTGATTTGCTTCAAAAGTATATAGGATCAGAGGGTAAAGCGCCAAAAGTAAATAAGCTTGGTGGGGTTGAATGGGCAAAGACAAAGAACAGGGTAAAAGAGTCTCTAAGAGAGCTAGCAGGCGAGCTGATAAAGTTATATGCACAGCGAGAGGCTGCAACCGGATTTGCTTATTCTCAGGATACTGTTTGGCAAAGGCAGTTTGAAGAGTTATTTCCTTATGAAGAAACAGATGATCAGCTCAAGTGTATCGATGAAATTAAGAAGGACATGGAGTCGGAAAGGATTATGGATAGACTGCTTTGTGGAGATGTAGGATATGGCAAGACAGAGGTCGCAATAAGAGCTGTATTCAAGGCTGTAATGGATGGGAAGCAGGTAGCGTACCTCGTTCCGACAACTATATTAGCACAACAGCAGTATGAGAATTTTAAGAAAAGAATGAATGATTTCCCTGTAACAGTGGATGTAATGAGTAGGTTTAGGACACAAGCTGAGCAGAAAAAAATCGTTACTTCAGTTAAAAATGGAAATATAGACATACTAGTGGGGACTCACAGGCTGCTGCAAAATGATATAGCATTCAAGAATCTTGGGCTCCTTGTAGTTGATGAGGAGCAGCGGTTTGGTGTAACTCACAAAGAAAAGCTCAAAGCACTTAAACCCAATATTGATGTTCTTACTTTAACAGCAACTCCTATTCCAAGGACTTTGCACATGTCATTGGTGGGAATCAGAGATATAAGTGTTATAGAGGATCCACCAGAGGAAAGGTATCCTGTTCAAACCTATGTAATGGAGCATAATATTGAATTAATAAGGGATGGTATAATACGAGAACTGGCAAGAAATGGGCAGATTTTCTATCTCTATAACAGAGTAAGAGGAATTGAACTAAAAGCTGATGAAATAAAGAAGCTTGTGCCAGAAGCCAGAGTTGCAACGGCCCATGGACAAATGAATGGCAAAGAGCTTGAGGATGTAATGTACAGCTTTATAAATGGTGAATACGACGTTTTGGTATGCACAACCATTATAGAATCTGGACTTGATATGCCTAACGTGAACACTATAGTAGTTGAGGATGCAGATAGAATGGGACTTTCACAGTTATATCAAATAAAGGGCAGAGTTGGACGCTCGAATAGGCTTGCCTATGCGTATATAACCTACAAAAAGGACAAGGCACTCTCTGAAATTGCAGAAAAAAGACTTCAGGCAATTAAGGAATTTACTGAATTTGGTTCTGGGTTTCGAATAGCAATGAGGGATTTGGAAATCAGAGGAGCCGGGAATTTGTTGGGCTCTGAGCAACATGGACATATGGAAACAGTGGGCTATGAAATGTATTGCAAACTGCTGGAGGAAGCTGTTCATGAGTTGAGCGGTGACGATATTAAGCCAATTGATGAGGAAATGTTTATTGATTTAAGTGTAAATGCTTATATTGATGATGAATACATTAAATCAGAAGAACTAAAAATTGACATGTATAAAAAGATAGCAACTATACAGAATGAGAATGATGTTATAGACATAAAAGATGAACTTATAGATAGATATGGAGATATTCCAGAAGAGGTTGATAATTTGATGGATATTGTATATATTAAGGCGCTTGCTAGGGAATGCAAATTTATTAATGTTCAACAAAAGGATGAAATGATTATTTTCCAATTGAGTAAGTCAGCAAAATCGGTATCATTATACCTTGGAAAGATAATGGACAAATATCCTAGAAGGATCATGTTTAATGCCAGCAGCAGTCCATATATATCATTCAAACTCAGTAATATAAGAGGGAAAGACATTTTAACAAATATTAAGATTTTATTACATGACATTATTAAATTGCAGTATGTTGAATAATTGAATATAATTAGAGTAGTAATGTTTTATGACATATAGCTTGTGCAAGAAATAATGAATAATATATAACGGGGAGCGATAACCTTTGAAAAATGAAGATGCAAAAGTGAAAAAGACACCCAAAGGCCTAATTATTGGGATTGTTGCTGCAGTTGCTATCATTGCAATTGCAATAGTGTTAGTTGTCTTAAAGCCATGGGCCGGGGGATATGTAGCAACGGTTGATAATTTGAAGATAACAAAGCAAGAGTATATGGTGTTTTCGAAGTTTAACATGAGCCAGTTTTTAACAAGTATTCCTAATAACACCATCACGGTTGACAAATATGATTGGAATACAACTGTTACTGGCGAGACTGCAAAAGATCAAGTGAAGAAGAGTACATTAGATAATATTCAGGAAATAAAAATTCAGTTGATTAAAGCTAAGGAAGCAGGTCTAACGCTTGATGCTACTGATTTGAAAGGCGTTGACGATGTAATTGCTCAGCGTATTACAGATAGTGGCACTAAAGTTATTGCTGAAAAGTCTATTATGGATGCTTATGGAGTGTCATTAGCAGATTACAAAGAAGTATACAAGGATCTTGTGTTAACACAAAAATATATTACGACAGAGCGTAATAAAGTAACGGTGGCTGAAACTGATGTAAAGAAATATTATGATGATAATAAGAAGGAATTTGATAAGGTTACGGTAACGCAAATCTTGATTACTACAGTTGATGCAAATGGTGCAGCAGTTACTGCAGGTAAAAAGAGTGAAGCAAAGAAGAAAGCCGAGGATCTGTTAGCTAGGGTAAAAGCTGGGGAAGATATTAAGGTTTTAGCAGTAGCAAATTCAGATGACAAACCAGCAGTAACTGAAAACAAGGGTGAATATACCTTATCAAAGAATGGGCAGATGGTTCCCGAGTTTGAGAATTGGGCATTTAGTACTCATGCTATTGGTGATGTTGGGATAGTTGAAACATCTTATGGTTACCATATTATGAAGTTTGATAAACGTGTAGAATCAACATATGCTGAAGTTCAGGAGTCAATAAAAACTTCATTGATCTCTTCAAAGTTTTCTGAGGCTTTTACAAAGACTATGGATGGATGGAAGAAAGAACCACTGTTTGCTGTTAAGGAAAATATTAGTGTTATAAACAAAATAGACAAGAGTATTTATGGCGTGTAAACAGAGTTCTTAAGGATTAAAAAGGAATCACAAATGTGATTTCTTTTTTTTTATAGCAAAAAATGGATGCTTTTAATTGAGTTACCAAATATGTATAAAAAATCTTTAATATAACAATACTAAGATTAAAATAGCCTATTAGGAGGTAATATAAAATTGAAAGCAACGGGAATAGTTAGACGTATAGATGATTTGGGAAGAATTGTAATACCAAAAGAAATTAGAAGAACTTTAAGAATAAGAGAGGGTGACCCTTTAGAAATATTTACCGACAAGGAAGGCGAGGTCATTTTAAAGAAGTATTCTCCAATTGGAGAGCTCAGTGATTTTGCTACCCAGTATGCAGACTCACTGCATAAGACAAGTGGACACATCACTTGTATAACTGATAGGGATACTGTCATTGCAGTATCAGGTGCATCAAAAAAAGAGTTTCTTGAGAAACAACTCAGTGCAGATGTAGAGAAGACTATTGAAGAGAAAACTACTTTACTTATAAAATCCACTGAGGAAAAAGCAATTTTAATATTGGCAGATGAAAATGGAGATAGAAAGTATACCGCTCAGGTAGTTTCTCCTATAATATCCGATGGTGACCCAATAGGAGCTGTAATAATGCTTTCTACTGATGCAAGTGTAAGAATGGGTGAGGTTGAAGCTAAGCTTACTCAATCAGCTGCAAGTTTTTTAGGAAAACAAATGGAACAATAAGCATTTAATACAATAAATTATTTTAATAAGTAGTTGATTAATAACAAAACTTTATAAATGCAGTTAACAAGGGGGGAGATTGCTTAAAACAGTCGACCTCCTTTAATATATTTGCAAGACATAACAAATTCTTTCAAAATCTGGCAAAAAGTAAAACAAAATGTTGACAATATATACCATATAATATATAATATTACTACAAGTCAAAGTAATATTAATTCTCAGATATAAGTATTTTCTTTTGTTTCATTAAAAAATTCATTTAGATTAATCCATATAAAATAATAAAAAAGCAACTTTATGTCTATTACTTTTCCTATCCAAAAGTTTTTTCTAAGTAAACCCTGCTAAATTTTGTTTCTCATTAACTTCAATCAGTGAGATAGTCTAATTACTTTCGGTTACACATGACTTTTCTGTTTTTGCAAATTAAATCTAAGGCTAATTAATAGCCATTTTTAATAGGTGTAAATGGATGAGCTGTAATAATAAAATAGCTCCATTACTACCTTTGGAGCAAAAGGAGGATTTTATGAATAATGTTAGTCTTGTTGGGAGGTTAACAAAGGATGTTGATCTACGCTATACTACTAAAAAAATGAGGGCAGTTGGGTCATTTGTATTGGCGGTAGACAGAGATATTAAAAAGGTATCGAATGATAAAATTACAGATTTCATACCTGTTGTAACATGGGGCAAGACGGCAGAGTTTGCAAGTAAGTATTTTGCAAAGGGAAACCGAATCGCTCTGCAGGGAAGCATTCATACTAGAAAGTGGGAAGACGACCAAAAGAATAAGCATTATGTCACAGAAGTGGTTGCTGATAGGGTGTTTTTTGCTGATGCAAAGCAAAAGGGATTGGAAGTTGATGATTGCCAAGAAGATACAGAAGATGAAACAGACGAAGATGAAGGGATAACTGAAGAAGAAGCCGAAAGTGCAATGTAACTTGGCTTAAATACTTATTTTTAAAAGGCGTGTTGGTACATTTATTGAGAAACCCAATAAATATACCAACACGCTATTTTTATCCTATGTGCAAGCTTTGTATTGTCATACATGGTTACATAATAAAAAATGTAGTATAATAAAGATAACTAAAATATGGAATAAATTAATCCGCTTTGCCAGATTCAGATGAAGTGAAAGCTTCTTCTGAATCTTACAAAGCGGATTATGCTGATATATAAGGGGGAAGCTCACAATGAATAACGGTAAGCTCGACAGATTAATAGATATAATGAAGATTCTTAAAAGCAAGGATGGGTGCCCTTGGGATAGAGAGCAAACCCATGAAAGTTTAAAGAGATATCTGATTGAGGAAACATACGAGTATCTGGAAGCGGTTGATTTAGATGATAAGAGACATATGTGTGAAGAACTAGGTGATGTTCTGCTGCAAGTAGTATTTCATGCACAGATAGCTTCTGAAAATGGAGACTTCAATATAGAGGATGTAATAAATGGTATTTGTGAGAAAATGATTCATCGTCATCCACATGTTTTTGGAGATGTAAGAGTTGAAAATTCAGGAGAGGTACTAAAGAATTGGGAAGAAATAAAGAAAAAAGAGAAAGGAGTTATTGACCAAACTTCTGTACTTCAGGATGTACCAAAAAATTTACCGGCGCTGATGAGAAGCTACAAAATTCAGCAAAAAGCTGCACAGGTTGGATTTGATTGGGATAATCCAGCTGATGTTTTTGCTAAAATCAGAGAAGAAATAGATGAACTTGAAGCTGAATACACAAAGTCAGATAAAAATGGGATAGAGGATGAACTTGGAGATGTGTTGTTTTCCGTTGTAAATCTGTCGCGGTTTTTAAAAGTTTATCCAGAGCTTTCATTGTCTCAGTCTACTAATAAATTTATTGGAAGATTTGAGTATGTTGAGCAGAGGGCTTCAGAGCTTGGAAAAAAGCTAAATGAAATGACACTCTCGGAAATGGATGTACTCTGGAAAGAGGCTAAAATGCATAAATAAAGTAAAAATGGTTAAAATCATAGTGAATAATCATATGGGAGGAATTGTTAATGAATAAAACGGAGTTAATAGACAAAATTGCTGAAAAATCAGGATTATCTAAAAAGGATTCTTAAAAAGCTTTAAGCGCAATACTCGATAGTGTCGAAGAGGCATTAATCAATAGTGACAAGGTTCAACTTATAGGGTTTGGTTCATTTGAAGTTAAGCAAAGAGCAGCTAGGAAGGGAAGAAATCCTCAAACAATGGAAGAGATAGATATTCCAGAGAGCAAAGTCCCGGCATTTAAGGCTGGTAAGGATTTAAAGGAAAAGCTGAACAAGTAGATAAACATAGGGGTTCCTATATTTTTTGTGGCCGCTGAGCGGCTTGTGGAGGTTAAGATGAGAATAGATAAGTACTTAAAGGTTAGCAGGCTTATCAAGAGAAGAACGGTTGCTAATGAGGTGTGTGAGCAAGGACGTGTTAAGATTAATGATAAGGTTTCTAAGCCTGGATCCGAAGTTAAGGTAGGGGATGTAATTGAAATTCAATTTGGAAATAATATAACAGCCATTGAAATCACACGAATTTCAGAGCATGTGACAAAGGATGATGCAAAGGAAATGTATATTATTAAATAGCAAATAAAAGAAATAATTTGCTATAACATATTTGCTGATGTTAAGAGAGAACAAAACGCGAAGCGATTTTGTTCTTTTTTTATTTGTACATGCATAAGTATAAAGAAGACTGAGTTCAGATGGAGAATTAACGACAGCTGAACTCTAGTTGCACTTATTTCGAAGCTTGGCGGTACTTAACTACCGCTTATGGAAGCGGGAGGTTAGTAACGCCGCTGAGATAAATATGTTAAGGGGGAATGGATAATGGAAGAAAAGAAAATTACTAAACCTAAGAATCAAACATTGTTGCTTGAAAATAGGGAGAAACTAAGCGTTTCGGGTGTTATTGATGTAGAGAGCTTTAATGATCAGAGCATAGTAGCCATAACTGATGTTGGGGTTCTAATTATTCGTGGATCAGAGCTACACATAAATAAATTGAATCTTGAAAGCAATGAGCTGATTGTCGAAGGAGATATTTTCTCACTAGAATATAGCGATGGAGAAACTGGTAGGTCAAAATCTTTTTTTGGTAAAATGTTTAAATAGCATTAATGAATAACTAATAAACGTAAAGGTTTGTGGTAAAGTAAATGATATCTATTGTGGGCCAGGTATACATATTCTTGTATGCAATTTTGGGTGGAGCAATTGTAGCTTTCCTTTATGATATTTTGAGAATAAAGAGGAGAGCAATAAAAACAAGCATTATAATAGTTAGTTTAGAAGATATCATATATTGGCTTGTTGCGGCAGTGCTTTTATTTATTACAGTGTATAAGATTAATAGTGGTGAAATGCGCGGATATATATTTATAGGCAATGTTATCGGAGTTATACTTTATGAAGAATTGCTCAGCAAAGTAATAATAGAGTCCTCTGTGATGGTAATAAATATTATTAAAAAAACACTGTTATTTGTATGGAGAATACTGAGCTATCCCTTTAAGTTGATATTTAAGATATTAGCGGTGCCAATTTTCTTCATTTTCAATCTGATTTTTAAACTTGTTAAGCTGTTTTTTAAACTTGCTAAGATGATTTTTAGAAAGACAAAAAGTATCAGTGGAAAAGCAGGTAGGTTTACAAAAAAAAGGATAAGAAAAATACCTAATTTGGTTAAGTCACTAAGAAAAGTCCGAAAAGTTTAATAAAAATAGAAGGACTTTTCAGCAAAAGATAGAATATATAAAGAGTGTGATTTTCCGAGATTTTATTTTACAAAAGATAAGAACCACTAAGAGGGGGATATATGAAAAAACAAAAGAAATTCAATTTGTGGACGTTAATAATAATTGCTTCAATTTGTTATTTTACTTATACGGTATATCATCAGCAAATTAATATTGAAGATAGAAGAAATCAGTATGCTCAATTACAAAAGGATGTTTATAGTGAGACAATTAACAATGAACAACTCTTGCACCAGAAATCATTAATTAGTACTGATGAATTCGCTGAAAAAATAGCTAGAGAAAAATTAGGTTATGTTAAAGATGGAGAGAAAATTTACATTGATACCAACAAATAATTATTACTTGACGTATTTTAACATATACTATATAATCGAGTTGTTTTATATTTAGTGAATCATATTGTCAGTTTGGTCTGTAATTGAGGAGGATTTCTTATCTTATGCCACTTGAAGAAGGTAAAATAGTTGAAGGTAAAGTATCTAGTATAACTGCATTTGGCGCATTTATACAACTGCCTGAAGGGAAAACAGGTCTGGTGCACATTTCTGAAGTTGCACAAGAGTATGTGAAGGACATTAATACTCATCTTAAAGAAAATCAGATAGTGAAAGTCAAAGTTGTATCAATTGATCCCAATGGCAAGATCGGTCTTTCTATAAAGAAAGCTAGCGAACAGAAGCCGGTTGTGATGACAGATAAACCTCCAGTTGAGGTGAACTGGAATAACAGCAAAATTGCAGTAAGCAATGTATCTTTCGAGGATCGTTTGGCAAAATTTAAGAAGGACAGCGATGAAAAATTTCATGATCTAAAGAAAAATGCGGATTCCAAACGTGGAAATAGTGGATATAGAAAATCAGCTCAATTCTAATATTACTTATAATTTGTCTTAAATAAGAAATGTTACGGTAGGAATAAATAGGTGTTGACACTAGAGCGTATATAGTATTATAATAGTCTAGTCGCC
>Ga0209430_1001465_pt1 | contig 17459 bp, 18 predicted proteins | sample BarGraIncub1133A_FD_184504 | JGI IMG/M metagenome (GOLD analysis project Ga0209430, IMG submission 184504) | Arctic peat soil microbial communities from Barrow, Alaska - Barrow Graham LP Incubations 11-33A (SPAdes) (version 2) | ecosystem: Environmental > Terrestrial > Soil > Wetlands > Peat... | reverse complement strand
TAGCTCTGTTAGTGCACTTCAAAAATTAATAAATGATACAAAAGTAACAGCAATAATAGGATCGGTAGGAAGTGCCTGTGCAATCCCAATGGGACCAATTGCAACTCAATATAAGATACCTATGATAACAGCTACTGCTACAAATGTTGCGGTTACAAAAGGTGGAGAATATGTATTTAGAGCATGTTTTATAGATCCTTTCCAAGGTCAAGTTGTTGCAAAGTATGCAACAGAGGATTTGAAAGCTAAAACAGCTTCTATTTTATATGATGTGGCAAATGATTACTCAAAGGGACTTGCTGAAGTTTTCAAAGCTGACTTTATAAAAGATGGTGGTAAGGTTATAGATTATAAAACCTATAATACTGGAGATCAAGACTTTAATGCTCAGTTAACAACTATAAAGGGATCAAATCCAGATGTGTTATTTTTACCTGATTACTATGGAACAATTGGTCTTATAACTAAGCAAGCAAGAAGCTTAGGTATAACATCAACCTTCCTTGGAACAGACGGATGGGATTCAGATAAACTTGTAGAAGTTGCTGGAGCCTCAATCAATGGTGGATATTTCTCAAATCATTACTCACCAGATGATACAGCCCCTGAAGTTGTAAGCTTCATAAAAGATTACAAAGCTAAATATAATGCTACTCCTGATGCACTAGCTGCTCTTTCTTATGATGCTGCAAAGATATTGTTTGATGCAATAGTTAAGGCAGGTAGCACGGATGGTGCTAAAATAAAGGATGCTATGAAGGCAACTAATGGTACCTTTGTAAGTGGAAGTATCAAATACGATGCTGATAGAAATCCTGTAAAGGCTGCTGTTATGATTAAGATGGTAGATGGTAAACAGACCTTTGCAAAGAAAGTAAATCCTTAGTTTTCAAAATGATGGTGGAATTTATTCCACCATCATAATCTTTTATTAATAGGATGGAGGGAATTTAATGTTACTTCAGCAGGTTATAAACGGACTTGCGCAAGGAAGTGTTTACGCCTTAATCGCAATTGGCTATACTATGGTTTATGGAATTATTGGACTAATTAATTTTGCTCATGGGGATGTTTACATGGTAGGTGCTTTTTTAGGCTTCTATGCAGTTAATATTTTACATCTTCCTTTTTTCCCAGCCCTTTTTATTGCAATGGTTGGATCAGCTCTACTTGGTGTAATAATAGAGAAAATAGCATATAAACCATTAAGAAATGCGCCAAAGATTAATTTGTTGGTTATGGCTATAGGTGTTTCTATTCTTCTTGAGAATGGTGCTAGAGATAATCATATTTTTGGTCCAGATTTTAAAGCTTACCCTGCTATAATTAAGGAAATAAGATATGCAATAACCAGCAAAGCGAGTATAACAAATCTACAAATCATACTCTTTGTAGTTTCAATTATTTTGGTGCTTATACTTCAATATATTGTATTTTGGACTAAGACTGGTAAGGCTATGAGAGCAACCTCTTATGATAAGGATGCAGCTTTACTTATGGGTATAAATATAAATAATATTATCTCTGTCACCTTTGCTATCGGTTCAGCACTCGCAGGAGCTGCTGGTGTATTAGTTGGGTTAGTTTATACAACTATAAACCCATATATGGGTATAATGCCAGGGCTTAAAGCTTTTGTAGCGGCGGTTTTAGGCGGCATAGGGGTACTCCCGGGAGCTATGATAGGTGGACTATTATTAGGTCTAGTTGAGACCTTGACAAAGGCTTATATTTCTACAAGCCTTTATGACACTGTAGTTTTTGGACTTCTAATTTTGGTGTTATTGGTTAAGCCTACGGGACTCTTAGGCAAGAAAACCAATGTAAAGGTATAGGTGGGGAATATGAAGAAATTTTATGTAAAGTTATTAATAGGAATCCTTATTTTTACTTTGATATTTTTAGTATTAAATTATTTTATGGATACAGATGTGATAAATCCCTATAAGGCAAGAATTATTATGCTTATTGGTATAAATATAATACTTGGCGTAAGTTTAAATTTAGTTTTAGGCTTTACTGGGCAACTAACCCTTGGACATGCAGGTTTTATGGCTATAGGCGCCTATGCGGCAGCAGTTGTAAGTGTAAAATTGCAAGCTCCTTTTTTAGTAGCACTTATAGCAGGAGGTGTAGCCAGTGGATTTATTGGAATGCTTATTGGCTTACCTGTACTTAAACTTAAGGGAGATTATCTTGCAATAACCACCTTAGCTTTTGGTCAAATTATATTAAATGTAATAAACAATATTGAATTTATTGGTGGGCCTAGAGGTTTTTCAGTGCCTCCAAAAACAACCTTTATTTGGGTTTTTGTTTTCACAATACTATCATATTTTATTATTAATAGCATAATTAAATCTTCTCATGGTAGGGCCATGGTATCTATACGAGAGGATGAAATAGCTGCTGAAGCTATGGGAATAAATGCCTTTAAGTATAAGGTTATGGCTTTTACAATAGCTTCCTTCTTTGCGGGTATAGCTGGTGGATTATTTGCACATTTTCAAGGCTATATCACTCCAAACATATTTGATTTTATGAAATCCGTTGATATAGTTACTTCAGTGGTACTAGGTGGTATGGGAAGCTTATCAGGAACTGTTATAGCTACAACAGTTATAACCTATTTGCCTGAAGGCTTAAGATCGCTAAGCGAATATAGAATGATTATATATCCTATACTTCTAATCATAATGATGAGATTTAGACCTAAGGGTTTGATGGGAACTAATGAGATTTCCTTTAAAGGAATACAAAAGTTCTACAAGAAACTTAAGGGTAAAGGGGGCAAAAATAATGCCGCTGCTTAAAGCAAATAACCTAACTATTAAATTTGGCGGACTTGTTGCAGTTTCAGATTTTACTCTCAATATGGGTGACAATGATCTCTATGGTCTTATAGGACCAAATGGAGCAGGAAAAACAACGATTTTCAATATGCTGACAGGTGTTTATTCTCCTACGAGTGGTGACATTGTTTTTTCTGGCGAAAATATAACTGGTATAAAGCCCTACGAAATAACAAAGAAAAAGATTGCTAGAACTTTTCAAAACATAAGATTGTTTAAACAATTGTCAGTTCTAGATAATGTTAAGATATCCTTTGATTATCAGACTAAATACACCCTTGCTGAAGCTATCTTAAAGCTTCCTAGATATTTTGAACAGGAAGCAAAAATAGCAGAAGAAGCCATGGAGATATTAAAGATATTTGATCTTCAAGATAAAGCAGAAGAGTTTTCAGAGAATCTACCCTATGGAGAGCAACGAAGATTAGAGATTGCAAGAGCCTTAGCCGCAAGGCCAAAACTCTTACTTCTTGATGAACCAGCTGCAGGGATGAATCCTCAGGAAACCCAAGAGCTTATGGCTCTTATAAGATTCATCAGAAAGGAATTTAATATATCAATTTTGCTTATAGAGCATGATATGAGACTGGTTATGGGTGTATGTGAGAGAATAATAGTAGTTGATTATGGTAAGATTATAGCCGAAGGAACTCCTGATGAAATAAAGAAGAACCCCAAGGTAATAGAAGCTTATCTTGGAGAGGAGAACTAATATGCTTACAATTAAGAATTTAAATGTTTTTTATGGAGTTATTCATGCTTTAAAGGATATAAGTCTCCATGTTGAAGAAGGCGAAATAGTAACTCTAATTGGTGCTAATGGAGCAGGAAAAACCTCCATACTACGTACCATCTCAGGGCTAGTACCATCGAAATCTGGTGAAATTATGTTTCATGATAAAGCAATAACCCACGTTGCTGCAAATAAAATAGTCGGACTTGGTATATCTCATGTTCCTGAAGGAAGAAGAATATTTGCTAATCTAACGGTTATGGAAAATTTAGAGTTAGGTGCTTATATTAGAAAGGATAAAAAGGGAATTGAAGCTGATTACCAGACGGTATTTAAAAAATTTCCAAGACTACTTGAAAGAAGGAAACAGCTTGCAGGTACTCTTAGTGGAGGAGAGCAGCAGATGCTTGCCATGGGAAGAGCCTTAATGGGAAAACCAAAATTACTTTTAATGGATGAACCATCTATGGGTTTAGCTCCAATAATAGTTAAAGGAATTTTCGAAATAATAAAAGAGGTAAATAGAACTGGTACTACCATACTTCTAGTTGAGCAAAATGCCAGAATGGCCTTGTCCATCGCTAATAAAGCATATGTTTTAGAAACAGGGAAAATAGTTCTTAGCGGTGAGGCATCTGACCTATTAAATGATGATTCAGTGAGAAAAGCATATTTAGGAGAATAATAATATAAAAGACAGGCAAAGTGATTTGCCTGTCTTTTATATTATACGAGGAGTAAATGTTTGTTTCGAGAAGAAGATGATTGTCAATTCCAGGGACATACCTGCCTAACAAACAAGAATTATCTAAAGACAAAATCCCACTATCGAAAGTAGCAGACAATATCATCACATCAGATGCAGGTGTGTCCCTGTTCAGATTAGAACGGGATGAATGAGGAATGAGTTCAGATTAGAACATATATTTTTATCGTTCGTTCCATTACGAACGATAATATATATATTTAAGTTTAAACATATATATTGACGAATAATAGACTGAAAAACCGAGTTAATGTATTGACTATGCAAATTTTCAATGATAAAATCATCTTAGAAAATAATTTATAGGAGGGGTTTTTTTGAAGGTAGCGATAATATTTGGCAGCAAATCAGATAAAGACATTATGAAGGGTGCTGCTACAGCTTTAAAAGAATTCGATATTTATTATGAGGTTTTTATTTTATCAGCTCACAGGGTGCCAGAAAAACTAACAGAGGTAATAAAATATCTTGAGGCAAATAACTTTGAGACAATTATTGCTGGTGCAGGGCTTGCAGCACATCTTCCAGGGGTTATAGCCTCCCAAACCACCATGCCTGTAATTGGTGTTCCTATAAATGCAGCACTAAATGGAATAGATTCACTACTCTCTATTGTCCAAATGCCAAAGGCTATTCCGGTAGCCACTGTAGGTATAAATAACAGCTACAATGCTGGGATGCTTTCAGTTCAAATATTGGCAAACAAATATCCAGAGTTAAAAGAAAAATTAATAAAATATAGGAAAACTATGAAGGAAAAATTCATAAGTGAAAATGAAGAAGGAGTGGAGCTATAATGGATAAGAAAGAAATGCTATATGAAGGAAAGGCTAAGAAGGTTTATGCAGTAGAGGATAAGGATCAAGTAATAATATATTATAAGGATGATGCAACAGCCTTTAATGGGGAAAAGAAGGGACAAATAGAGGATAAGGGAACCTTAAATAATGAAATAACTTCAATGATATTTGAGATGTTGAAGGGCAAAGGAATAGATTCTCACTTTATTGAAAAACTAAGTGAGAGAGAGCAGCTTTGCAAAAAGGTTGAGATAGTTCCTGTAGAGGTTATAGTAAGAAATGTTGCGGCTGGGAGTATGGCTAAGAGATTAGGCATTGAGGAAGGAAGCCCTCTCAAGACTACAGTCTACGAAATATGTTATAAAAATGATGATTTAGGAGATCCATTAATAAATGATAGCCATGCGGTTGCAATTGGTCTAACAACTTTTGAAGAATTAAAGAAAATATATGGAATAACTGAAAAAGTAAATGTATTTTTAAAAGAATTTTTCTTAAAGCTAAACATTAATTTAATAGATTTCAAATTGGAGTTTGGAAGATATAAAGGAGATATAATCTTAGCGGATGAAATATCTCCAGATACTTGTCGGTTCTGGGATGCCACAACTAATGAGAAGCTGGATAAGGATAGATTTAGAAGAGATCTTGGAAATGTAAAGGAAGCATATATAGAAATACTTAAAAGATTAAATTCATTAAAATAGGTTTTAGGAGGAAAGCACCATGATAGATTTTGAGTTAGATAAGCTTAAAGAAGAATGTGGAGTTTTTGGCATATATGCAAAAGAGGAATGTGACGTTGCCTCAATAACCTATTATGGTCTTTATGCCCTTCAACACAGAGGGCAAGAAAGTGCAGGAATAGCGGTAACTAATGGAAAGGACATAGATTGTTATAAAGCTATGGGCCTTGTTAGTGAAGTCTTCAGCCAAGAAAGTATAGAGAAACTTAAAGGAAAGGCAGCCATTGGTCATGTAAGATATTCTACCACTGGATCCAGTAATGTTATTAATGCTCAACCTATTGTAGGTCGTTCAAAGCTTGGATCCATTGCAATAGCCCATAATGGAAACCTTGTAAATGCTGAGGTTATAAGAGAACTTCTAGAGGATGGAGGTTGTATATTCCAAACAACTGCAGATTCTGAGGTAGTATTGAACCTAATAGCTAGGGGTGCTAAGAAAGGAATTGAAAATGCTGTTCTTGATGCAGTTCAAGCAGTGAAGGGGTCTTATGCTATTGTTATTTTATTCGAGGATAAGCTTATTGGTGTAAGAGATCCAAATGGAATAAGACCTTTATGTATAGGTAAAATAGACAATAATTACATAATATGTTCTGAAAGTTGTGCTTTAGATGCTGTAAGTGCTGAGTTTGTTCGTGATATTGAACCAGGAGAAGTAGTAGTAATTGATGAAAAAGGCATAGCCTCCTACAATTTTACAGAGAAAATAAGCTGTAAGACCTGTTCTTTTGAATATATATACTTTGCAAGACCAGATAGCGTAATAGATGGAATAAATGTATATTCAGCAAGGGTTAGAGCTGGACATCAGCTATTTAAAGAAAGCCCTGCGGAAGCTGATATAGTTATTGGGGTTCCAGATTCTGGACTTGCAGCGGCAGTTGGTTATGCAGAAGCTTCAGGTATACCCTTTGGTACCGGCTTTATTAAAAATAAATATGTAGGAAGGACCTTCATATCTCCAAATCAAGCCTTGAGAGAAAGAACAGTTTCTGTAAAACTAAATGTGTTAAAGGTGAATGTAGAAGGGAAAAGGGTTATTCTTATAGATGATTCAATTGTTCGTGGAACTACCAGCAAAAAATTAGTTGAGGCACTTAGAAAAGCAGGAGCAAAAGAAGTGCATTTTAGAGTTTCCTCTCCAGTTGTTAAATACCCATGCTATTTTGGAATAGATATTCAATATAGGAGTGAACTAATTGGCTCTATGAATACCATTGAACAAATAAGAGAAGAAATAGGTTGCGACAGTTTAGGATACTTAACCATAGATGGCCTTCTTGATTCTCTTGATAGTAAAAAGGGCTTTTGTTTAGGCTGCTTTAAAGGGGTATACCCTGTGTCTACACCTATTGAAGCAGGAAAAGATATTTTGGAAAGGTAGGTAATAAAATGGCTAGTTATAAGGACTCAGGTGTTGATATTGAAGAAGGCTATAAATCAGTAAAGCTTATAAAGGAGCATGCAGCAAAGACGTTTATACCAGGGGTATTAAATGGAATTGGAAGCTTTGCAGGAATGTTTGAACTTGGTAAATATAATAATCCTATTCTTGTATCAGGAACTGATGGGGTAGGAACAAAGCTTGAAATAGCCTTTAAAATGAAGAAATACGATACGGTAGGTATAGATTGTACCGCCATGTGCGTAAATGATATATTATGTCATGGAGCGAAACCTCTATTCTTTTTAGATTATATAGCCTGTGGCAAACTTGAGGCTAATGTAGCAGCAGATATCGTTAAAGGAGTTTCGGAGGGTTGTATTATGTCTAACTGTGCCCTTATAGGTGGAGAAACCGCAGAGATGCCTGGTTTTTATAAAGAAGGTGAGTATGATATGGCTGGCTTTGCAGTAGGAGTTGTAGAAAAGGAGGACATAATTGATGGTAGCATCATAAAAGATGGAGATGCTCTTATAGGTATTGCCTCTAGTGGCTTTCACAGCAATGGCTATTCCCTTATACGAAAGCTTATTCCCGATTTAAATATAGACTTTCAAGGTAAAAATATAGGAGAGGTGCTTCTAACACCTACTAAAATATATGTAAAACCGATATTGAAGTTAATGGAGCAAGTTAATATTAAAGGGATGTCCCATGTAACAGGTGGAGGTTTTTATGAAAATATACCTCGAATGTTTAAGGGTTCTTTTACTGCAGTTATAGAAAAGGATAGTTATAAGCTCCCAGAAATATTTAAATATTTAAGTTCCCTTGGGGTATCCGAGGAGGACATGTACCATACCTACAATATGGGGATAGGTTTTGTTGTATGTGTAGATAAAAATGATGTTACAAAGACAATAGATATATTAAAGGAATCCGGTGAAATGGCATGGAGTATTGGCCATGTTAAAACTGGAGGTGAGGGTCTTTGTTTAAAATAGCGGTTCTTATATCTGGTGGAGGAACCAATCTTCAAGCACTAATTGATGGAATTCATGGGGGCTATCTTAATTGCATTATAGATTCAGTAATAAGTGACACAAGAGATGCTTATGGGCTTAATAGGGCAGAGGAAAACGGTATTAAGACCTATGTGTTAGATAGAAAAACTTATAAGGACAATATTTCTGCTGAAATATTAAAGTTAACTTTAGGGAAGGTGGATTTAATAGTTATGGCCGGGTTTTTGTCTATTGTTAAAGGGAATATATTAAAGGAATTTAAAAATAGAATAATTAATATTCATCCATCCTTAATACCTGCCTTCTGTGGTAGTGGAATGTATGGAATTAAAGTCCACGAAAAAGCTTTAGAGTACGGCGTAAAGATTTCGGGCTGCACAGTTCACTTTGTAGATGAAGGTACTGATACAGGCTCTATAATAATACAAAGGCCTACAGTGGTTTTTCCAGAGGACACTGCAGAGATTCTACAAAAAAGAGTGATGATTGAGGAGCACAAGGCTCTTCCTGAAGCTGTAAAGCTATTGAGCGAAGGCAAATTAAGAGTAGAAAATAGAAGAGTATATATTGAGGACACATCTTTTTAGATGTGTCCTAGCTAATAGAGGAGGGTAACATGAAAATTTTAATTATAGGAAATGGTGGTAGAGAGCATGCTATGGCTTGGAAGGCTGCACAAAATAAAGAGGTAACTAAAATATATTGCGCACCAGGAAATGGTGGAACTGCAATTGAGGATAAATGTGAAAATATAGATATTCAAGGGATAGAAAGCCTTATAGCTTTTTGCAAGAAGGAAGATATATATTTAACTATAGTAGGACCTGAGGTACCACTAGTTGAGGGTTTGGTAGACGAGTTTAAGAAAGAGGGCTTAAGAGTTTTTGGACCTTCGCAAAAGGCTGCAAGGCTTGAGGGAAGTAAATCCTTTTCAAAGGATTTTATGAAGAAGTATAAGATCAAAACTGCGGCTTACATGGTATTTGATCAAATAGAAGATGCTATTTTATATCTAGATAAATGCAGCTATCCAACAGTTATAAAAGCTGATGGCTTAGCAGCGGGTAAGGGAGTTGCAATTTGTCAGGATAAAAAAGAAGCTTTAATAATTCTTAAGGATTTTATGGAAGAGGATATATTTAAAGGCTCTGGTAAAAAAGTAGTTATTGAAGAATTTTTAGAGGGAGTAGAAGCTTCTATTTTATCAATAACTGATGGGAAAACTATATTACCTTTTATTTCTGCCAAGGATCATAAAACTATTTTTGAAAATAATCAAGGTCCCAATACTGGTGGCATGGGAACTGTAGCTCCAAACCCATATTGTAGCCCAGAGGTTTTAAAAGATTTTAATGAACACATATTAAAACCAACTCTAGAAGGTATAATTGGAGAGGATATGGACTATGTTGGCATAATATTTTTTGGGGTAATGATAACAAAAAAAGGCTGTTATCTTTTAGAATATAATGTAAGGATGGGAGATCCAGAAACACAGGTGGTGCTTCCTCTTATGAAGTCAGATTTTATAGATTTTATAAATGCTGCAGTAGATGGGAGACTTATGGGGGAGAAACTTGAATTTTATCCTAGAGCTTGTGCCTGCGTAGTTGCCGCTTCAGGAGGATATCCTGGAAAGTATAAAACAGGCTTACCTATAAGCTTTAGTGAAAAGCTAGATATGGTTTTTGTAGCGGGGGCCATTACTGATGGAAGCGGAAAGCTTTTAACCTCAGGAGGTAGAGTTCTATCAGTGGTAGAGATGGGAGCAAACATAAAAGAGGCTAGCGAAAAGGCTTATGAATCCATGAAAAAGGTAAGCTTTAAAGATATGTATGTAAGAAAAGATATCGGAAAATAAATATTTGATCATTTAGGGACACACCTTTGCAAAGGTGTGTCCTTTTTAGGTTAGAGGAGCCTACTATAAAATTTCTAGGTTGAGCGAAAAGGAAAAGGCTAAAGGCGTCATTGCCTTCTCTGCGGGAAATCATGCTCAAGGGGTGGCTCTTGCTGCCACTAGAAATGGTATAAAATCTTTGATCTGCTTGCCGGATGGTGCACCTATTTCTAAAGTGGAGGCGACTAAAGCCTATTGTGCAGAGGTTTGCTTAGTTGAAGGTGTATATGATGATGCCTATCAGAAAGCCTTAGAGCTAAGGGATGAGTATGGCTACACCTTTATTCACCCTTTTGATGATGAAGATGTAATTGCAGGACAAGGTACCATAGGTTTAGAAATATTAGAGCAACTTCCGGATTTAGATGCAGTGGTAGTACCTGTTGGTGGTGGTGGACTGATTTCTGGTATAGCCTTTGTTATTAAAGCTTTAAACTCTAAGGTAAAAGTCTATGGAGTACAGGCAAGTGGCGCACCGTCTATGTTAAATTCAATAAATAATAAAAAGGTTGAAAGTCTTAATACAATTAGTACAATTGCAGATGATATTGCTGTGAAGGAGCCTGGAAAAATAACTTTTGATATGTGCAGTAAATATGTGGACGAGATTGTAACAGCTACGGATGATGAAATTTCAACCGCCATACTTACTTTGATAGAGTAGCAAAAAATAATTTCAGAAGGTGCTGGAGCAGTTTCTGTTGCAGCAGTAATGTTTAATAAAATTCCAGTTGAAGGTAAAAAGGTGATCTGCATTATTTCAGGGGGAAATATAGATGTAACAATATTATCAAGAGTTATTAGACGGGGGCTTTTGAAGTCAGGACGTTATTATGCATTAAACATTGAACTTTTAGATAAGCCTGGACAACTAATTAGGGTTTCAAAAATAATTGCGGATTTGGGCGGGAATGTAATCTCCATTCATCACGAACGTGCCAGTGAAAGTTCAAATATAAATGGTTGTGACTTAAGCAGGCTATGTAATTTCTTAAGTGAAGGACTAAATTGTGTTTCTGGGATAGTTTATTTAAATGCAAATGGTATATATATCATTATATTTGAATATTTATTAATAAGTTTCAAGTTCTCATTACTTGTAAGTACTTATATAATGCCGTGTTGGCGAGAATATAAATATATTTTAAAAAATACATTGCATAAATATTAATTATTATGTATAATAAGTACATAATATTAAGAGAAATTATTTTAAATTTAGGAGTGGTTAATTATGAAAGAAAAGGTTGTACTAGCTTATTCAGGAGGTCTTGATACTTCAATTATAACCTCATGGCTTATGGAAAACTATGATTTTGATGTTATAGCTGTCTGCGTCAATGTAGGACAGGATGATGATATGGACGAAGTTAGAGAAAAGGCACTTAAAACTGGTGCTTCTAAGATATATATTGAGGATGTTAAAGAAGACTTTATAAAGGATTATGCTTTCCAAATGCTAAAGGCAGGAGCAGTTTATGAGGATAAGTATCTATTAGGTACTTCTATTGCTAGACCAATTATTGCAAAAAAACTAGTTGAGATAGCACATAAGGAAGGGGCAAAATATATTTGCCATGGTTGCACAGGAAAAGGAAATGATCAGGTTAGATTTGAAGTAGGTATAACCTCTATAGATCCAGATATTAAAATAATTGCACCTTGGAGGTTATGGGATATTAAATCCAGAGAAGAAGCAATAGATTATGCGGAAGCAAAGGGAATTGAAATTCCAGTAACTAAGCAAAAGATATATTCAAGGGATAAGAATTTGTGGCATATAAGTCATGAAGGTGGAGATTTAGAGAACTTAGCCAATGAACATAAATCAGATATGTACCTTTTAATAACTCCACCAGAAAAGGCAAAGGATGAAGCATCCTATATAAATATTTCTTTTGAGCAAGGAGTTCCAAAGAAAATCGATGGTGTAAACTATGGCCCAGTAGAACTTATGGAACTAGTAAATAAAATTGCTTGTGAAAATGGGATAGGGGTTATAGATATAGTGGAAAATAGATTAGTTGGTATGAAATCTAGGGGAGTTTATGAAACACCTGGTGGAACCATATTATATGAAGCTCATAAGAACCTTGAGTTTGTAACAATAGATAAGCAGACATATCATTATAAACAGCTTATTGCACAAAAATATGCGGAGCTTGTATACGATGGTCTATGGTTTACAGTACTTAGAGAGTCCCTTGATGCTTTCGTAAATAAGACTCAGGAAAATGTAACTGGAGATGTTAGACTTAAGTTATATAAGGGAAATATGATGGTAGCAGGAATTAAGTCAGCTAATGCTTTATATGATGAAGAAATTTCTTCCTTTGGAGCAAGTGAGTTATATGACCATAAGGATTCAGAAGGCTTTATAAAACTGTTTGGACTTCCAGGTAGAATTAAAGCTATGATTGATAAAAAGAACGGGAAGGAAAGTTATTAGATGGCACTTTGGGGTGGAAGATTTTCAAAGGATGAAAGTTTACTTATGAAGGATTTTAATTCTTCACTACATTTTGATAAAAGATTATATAAAGAAGATATAGCTGGTAGCTTAGCCCATGTTAGGATGCTAACAGATTGCTTTATATTAAAAGAGGAGGAGTATGACCTGATTTCTTCAGGCCTGGGTTCCATCCTTAAGGAGATTGAAGAAGGGAAGCTTCCGATTGTTGGAGACTATGAAGATATCCATAGCTTTGTAGAAGCAAACTTAATAGAAAGAGTTGGTAGTGTGGGCAAGAAGCTTCACACTGCCAGGAGTAGAAATGATCAAGTAGCAGTTGATATGAGGCTTTATACTAAAGCTAAGGCTTTGGAAATATCAATTCTTATAGAAGCTTTGGAGTCAACCTTAAAGGAAGTAGGTGCTTCAAATAATTATATTATGCCTGGTTATACGCATTTGCAAAGAGCTCAGGTGGTAACCTTTAAGTATTATCTTGAAGCCTACAGTTCAATGTTTCATAGAGATAAAAAAAGAATAATAAATGCTATAGAGGTTATGGATGAGAATCCCTTAGGCTGTTGTGCTTTAGCTGGCACCACCTACGAAACTGATAGAAATATTACAACAAAACTTCTTGGTTTTAAAAAGAGTGTGGACAATTTTATGGATGGAGTCAGCGATAGGGATTATCTAATAGAACTTTCCGCTGATTTATCTTTGATAATGATGCACCTAAGTCGATTGTCTGAGGAAATGATACTTTGGAGCAGCAAGGAGTTTGACTTTATACAGATAGGTGATGAGTTTTCAACCGGGAGTAGTATAATGCCCCAGAAGAAAAATCCAGATGCTTGTGAACTGATAAGAGGAAAAACTGGAAGAGTTTATGGAAGTCTTAATTCTCTCCTGGTTACTATGAAAGGAATACCACTAGCATATAATAAGGACATGCAGGAAGATAAGGAACAATTTTTTGATGCTGTGGATACTGTTACAGCTTGTTTAAAAGTTATGAATGCTATGCTTCCTACAATAACGGTAAAAAAAGAAAATATGCTTAAGGCTATTAAAAAAGGCTTTTTAAATGCCACAGAGGCAGCAGATTATTTAGTAGGAAAAGGGATGCCCTTTAGGGATGCCCATAAGGTTATTGGACGTATAATAGTTTATTGCGAAGAACGTAATCTTTCTATAGAAGAAGTGGAAGTAGCAGAACTTAAAAACTTCAGTGATTTATTTGAATTGGATGTTTATACATTTATCGATTATGAATTATCCCTGTCAAAAGGAATCAAAAAAGAAATATTGGGCATCAAAATATAGCTAAATTCATCGAAACATTGAAAATTTAACCAAATTGATCTAATTTTTAATAAATAATAATTATTTTTCTTTAAAAAATATTGAATAATCTGTATATTTTGTGTATAATTAAAGACAAGTTTGGGGAATTAAAAATGGGGAAATGAAAAGGGGACTAGTTTATGAAAAAGCTAATAACGTTACTTATGGTAGTATCCATGTCAGTTATGCTTCTTGCTGGATGTGGGGTTAAAAATACAGCAGGTAGCGCGGATGTAAAGTCAATAAAAAAGGATGCTACACTAGCTGCTATGTTACCAGCTAACTTAAAGACGGCTGGCAAAATTCTTGTTGGGGTGGATGACTCTTATCCTCCTATGGAGTTTAGAGATGATTCAAATAATTTAGTTGGGTTTGACAAAGATCTTGGGGATGCAATAGGTAAAAAGTTAGGGGTAACAATGGAGTGGGTACCCACTAAATGGGATGGTATACTACTAGCTCTTGAATCTAGTAGATTCGATATGTTATTATCTTCTTTAAGTGATACTCCAGATAGAGAAAAGGAGATCCTATTTTCAAAGCCTTATATTCAGGGAGGTCCTGTTTTAGTTGTAAAGAAGGGAACAAAAGGAATTACAACAGGAGCAGACCTTTCAGGCAAAATTGTTGGGGTACAAACTGGTACTACAGGGGATGATGCAGTTAGAGCTATGGCTGGTGTTAAAGAAGTAAAGGGCTATGATAAAATTACAGATGCTCTAATGGATTTAGCAATAGGTAGAACTGATGTTGTAGTTGCAGATGATCAAGTAGGTACTTACTATGTTGGTCTTGATTCAACTAAATATGAAGTTGTTGGTAAATTAGCGGCTGAACCTTTTGGTATAGGGTTTAAAAAGGCTGATACTAAATTGAGAGATGCAGTTCAGGGTGCAATAGATTCCTTAAAGAAGGATGGAGTACTTACTACTATATCTATGAAATGGTTCAAAGCAGATTATTATAAATAGTAGTATTAGCAAAAATTACTATAAAAAATATAAGATTTATATCCCTGTAGGACGATTTTCCTACAGGGATATAAATCTTTAATTTTGGGAGGAAGGACAGGTAGTGGATATAAATTTTATGTTGTCAAAGGTACAAATAATGTTGACTCAAGGTACAGCACTAACTATAGAGCTTACGCTTTGTAGTTTGTTTTTTGGAACTATTTTGGGCATTATTTTGGCTCTACTTAAAATTTCGAAAATGAGAGCATGCAATATATTTTCAACCTTATATATTTGGATATTTAGAGGCACGCCTTTATTATTACAATTATTTTTCTTTTATTATGCTTTGCCCTTAATAAACCCTCATTTAAAGATGAGTGGATTTGCTGCTGCAGTAATGACTTTTAGTTTTAACTGTGGTGCTTATATGTCAGAAATAATAAGAGGTGGGATACTCGCTATTGATAAAGGTCAATTTGAAGCTTCCAAAGCTCTTGGGTTTTCCTATTTACAAACCATGTGGAAAATTGTTCTACCTCAGACTTTTAGAGTAATAATCCCACCAGTAGGTAATGAGTTTATATCCATGCTAAAGGATACCTCGTTGGTATCAACGATTGCACTACTAGAGATTATGAAGACAGCAGGTAATATAGGATCTAGAACCTTTAAGGTTCCAGAAATGCTAGTATTAGCAGGGATTTTCTATTTGTTCTTAACAACAATATTTACTGTAGTGTTTTCCTTTTTAGAGAAAAAACTCTCCAGATATGCGTAGGAGGTAACAAATATGAGTATGATTGAAGCAATAGGTATAACGAAGAGATTTCATAGTTTAACAGTTTTTGAAGATATAAGTGTAACTATAGAAAAAGGTGAGGTCCTTGTAATAATCGGACCATCCGGTTCAGGAAAAAGCACATTTTTAAGATGTCTTAACCATTTAGAGATAATAAACGGTGGTAGGATTGTAGTTGAAGGAGAAGAACTTGATTATAAAGATAAAAAAGGCGTTTTGAGCATAACCATGAAAATGGGTATGGTTTTTCAGAATTTCAATTTATTTCCTCATATGACTGCTCTTGAAAATGTTATGATAGCTCCTCTCACTGTGAAAAAGGAAAATAAAGAAGAGGTGTTAGATAGGGCAAAGAAGCTCATGATTAAGGTAGGACTAGAGGATAAATTTGATTATTATCCCTCAAAGCTATCTGGAGGTCAAAAGCAAAGAGTGGCTATTGCAAGAGCCTTAGCAATGAACCCTGATATAATGTTATTTGATGAGCCTACCTCAGCCCTTGATCCTGAACTGGTCGGAGAAGTCCTTAATGTTATGAAGGATCTAGCTAAGGAAGGTATGACAATGGTGGTAGTAACCCATGAGATGGGTTTTGCAAAAGAAGTAGCGGACAAGGTTATCTTTATGGACGGTGGGAAAATAGTTGAAGAGGATACACCGGAAAACATTTTTACGAATCCAAGAGAAGAAAGAACCAAAAGCTTTTTAGAAAAAGTTTTATAATTAATGCTTCCATACTGAGCGTAGCTTAGTATGGAAGCATTTTTTTGTTTAATAATAAGCAATGTTCCATTTCTTATTATTAAACAAAGGAGAGTGTATACGATTGTGTTTTTCTCGTGAAATAGTTAAGGAATAAATTTCTTAGCTATTTTTATTTATTTATTTATTCGGGAAAACTATGAACAGAATCAACTATTATGAGTATTATAGTAGTATAATTAGATTGCATACAATTGAATTATATAAAATATAGTTTAGGAGGAATTAAAATGAACATATACGATTTTAAAGTAAAGAATACTTTTGGTGATGAGGTTTCACTAGATTTATACAAGGGTAAAGTTTTACTTATTGTTAATACTGCCAGCAAATGTGGGTTTACTCCACAATTTAAAGAACTTGAGGAAATTTATAAGGAACTTGGAAATGAACAGTTTGAGATATTAGCCTTTCCTTGCAACCAGTTTAAGGCACAGGATCCAGGAACGAATGAAGAAATAGTAAATTTCTGTAAGCTTAATTATGGTGTTAGCTTTCCTGTATTTTCTAAAATTGATGTAAATGGTCCTAATGCAGATCCATTATATAAATATCTAACATCGGAAAAGAAAGGTTTTTTAGGTGATAATATCAAATGGAATTTTACTAAATTTTTAGTTGACTCAGAGGGAAATGTAGTTGAAAGGTTTGCACCAATAATTACACCATTGAATATAAAGGAAAAGATAGTAGAATTAATTAAAGTAATTAAGTAGGGTGAGAGATTGTCAATAACCCCTACCCTAAAGGGATAGGGTCTTGAGGTAGAAATACTAATAGCCCAGTTGACTAGACTAAGTATTAAATTACTACGTTATTCAGGTCATAACACCTGCGAATGTTTATCCTAGTTTGTAGCACTGTTGTCTATTATTAAACAATCTTGTGGGTACGAGATAGTGTGATAGATGTAAAAAGCCTAGATAACATTGTC
>Ga0209430_1001460_pt1 | contig 17482 bp, 11 predicted proteins | sample BarGraIncub1133A_FD_184504 | JGI IMG/M metagenome (GOLD analysis project Ga0209430, IMG submission 184504) | Arctic peat soil microbial communities from Barrow, Alaska - Barrow Graham LP Incubations 11-33A (SPAdes) (version 2) | ecosystem: Environmental > Terrestrial > Soil > Wetlands > Peat... | reverse complement strand
TCCGATAAGTAAGAGCTTTTTTCTACCTATTTTATCGACGAAAAAGAGAGCTAAAGATACTGCAAACATATTGGCCAAACCAATGTAGACAGGTTGAAATACGCCACCAGAATGAAATCCAATAGCATTGAGCGTATCAATCAGATAATAAAGGAAGCCGTTCACAAAAGAGAGTTGATTGAATGAAGCGATTGCTATAGCTAAAAAAATGGGGTAAAGGTATTTTTTCTGGAAGAGTTTTTCATTTTTGTCGGTTACTTCAATTAAAGATTTCTTGATTTCTTCAATCTCATTTTCTACATCCTGCTCCCCAACACCGGCCATAACCTTTTTTGCTTCTTCAATTTTATGAACAGAGACCAACCAGCGGGGACTACAAGGGATCTTATACAACATGAATGAAAAAACAATGGATGGAATACATCCAACAGCAAACATGAGTCTCCACTGTATGTTGATTACATCCAGATTTGTCATTCCGATTAAAGCATTGGAAAAATAGGCAAGGAGAATCCCCAGACAGACGTTAAATTGAAACAGCATCACCAGACGTCCTCTCAGTTTTGCAGGTGAGATTTCAGCAATGTACATCGGAGCCAAAACGGATGTACCTCCGATTCCCAAACCACCTATAAAACGGAAGAGGCATAAGGACCAAAAATCATTTGACAATGCACAACCCAGTGACGAAATAAAAAACAAAACACCCAGAACTTTCAGGCAATCTCTCCTACCCCATTTATCAACGGGTTTTGAAATAAGGATGGTACCTATAATGGTACCTATCAGTGCCGATGAAACGACAAAGCCCATTGCCCATTCAGATAATTCAAACAGAGTCTTGATGGAAGAGGTGGTTCCAGAAATGACAGCAGTATCAAATCCAAACAATAAGCCCCCAAGAGAAGCTGCCACAGCTGCCACGATCAATGTACCGGGTATTTTCGATTCTTGAGAGCTGTTTGTATTTATCATCCTTGAATAGTGGCTGTGTTTACATTCAATACAAATATAGGAAGTCTTTTCATCTAAAATTTAAAAAATCCTTGAAAAATGAGCATAGACAGCTAATCTCAGGAATAATTCCAGTGTGAATTAAAAAAGAAATTCCGCAAGGTTTTTATGCCTTACAGGAAATTCTTATTTAGATTATTTATAACAGAAGATACAGCAGTAATGAAAAGAAATAGAACTCCCATTAAATGGAGTCTCCATTTACTAAACCTGATGCTACTTGAAACAAATTTAGTGAAGGATATTTTTTCATTGTTTATTCAATATTAAATTAATAATTGATTAAAAAAAGACAAGTACTATAATTCTTGATTCTGATTTTATTCTACTTAGACTTTGAATAGATGTTTCATTCATAGACAATAGAAAGGACGATTGAGATTGCTTTTTCCACCAAGTGAATATTGCTGTATTTTATAAATAAATTTATATGGAAAAACTTCTGTCAAAAGTTAAAGTCAGATTTTATACATAGTGTTATTTTGACATATTTTAAATAACTTACCTTAAAATCATAGATATATTAATTTCAACATAAAAAATCCAACTTCTTCCTTGGTTGGAGATAAACAAAAACTATTGTCGGTTTCTGAAATTTAAAAAAATTGAGGAGTACTTTTTAGGATGTTTGTAAAACTCCTGTATTTTTGATTAATTTTAAGGCTGTAAATAAATGCAAGAACAATTTTAATGAGAAAAAGCACCTTAAAATATACATTGAACGAGCCGACAGGACTTAAAAACATCTTTCGCTCTCTTCGATATAGAAATTACCGGTTATTTTTCGGGGGACAAAGTTTGTCACTTATCGGCACATGGATTCAAAGAATTACCATTCCATGGTTGGTTTACCGGCTTACAGACTCTGTTTTTTTGTTGGGTTTTGTTGGTTTTGCAGGTCAATTACCTACCTTTATATTAGCACCCTTCACAGGGGTTTTGATTGACCGTTGGAATCGCTATCGCATCCTGATCATCACACAAGTGCTTTCCATGGTGCAGGCATTAATTCTGGCTTATCTCTATTTTACAGGGAATATTGAAATTTGGAATATTTTACTACTTAGCATCCTGCTTGGCTGCATCAATGCGCTGGATACGCCGGCAAGGCAATCCTTTGTCATAGAGATGGTTGATGATAAAAAAGACCTCGGGAACGCCATTGCATTGAATTCTTCCATGGTTAACGGTGCCAGACTGGTGGGGCCTTCTGTCGCTGGGATCCTGATTGCGACACTGGGAGAAGGGGTCTGTTTTCTCATCAACGGGTTAAGTTACATTTTTGTTATTTGGTCACTCATCATGATGAAGGTGAAGCCTCAACAACCTAATATTGGAAAACCTGACATTCTAAGGGAATTAAAGGAAGGCATTAAATACACTTTCGGCTTTATGCCCATTAAATCAATCATTCTTTTACTGGCTTTAATCAGTTTAATGGGTATGCCATATACGGTACTTATGCCTGTTTTTGCCAGGGAATTTTTTCACGGTGGATCTCACATTTACGGTTTTCTGATGGGTGCATCGGGTGTAGGAGCTTTGACTGGTGCCATATATCTGGCCTCAAAAAGATCAGTTTTGGGTCTGGAAAAAATGATTCCTATTGCTGCCGGAGTATTTGGCATTGGATTAATGGCCTTTTCCCTGTCTCATTTTTTTGCACTTTCCATGATTCTGATGATTGCATCCGGTATGGGTATGATGCTTCAAATGGCATGTAGCAACACTATTTTACAGACCATTACGGACAATGATAAACGTGGGCGTGTCATGAGTTTCTATACGATGGCATTTATGGGTACGGCTCCATTTGGCAGTTTGCTTGCCGGTGGACTGGCCAGTTTGGTGGGGGCGCCCTATACGTTATTGATAGGTGGATTTTTCTGTGTTATTGGCGCTATTTTATTTGCTGGCAGACTTCCAAAAATAAAAAAACTGATCAATCCTATCTACATTAGGTTGGGCATCTTACAGGAATAGGGTTTTATAGCCCATTTAATTGCATACTTATTCACCTTTTTTCACTATGTTTGTTGTTGAAATAAATGATGGCCGGTTAAAGTATCCTTCCTGTTAAGGTTATCTGTAACCGGTTATTTTATAGTATTTTGAACATTAAAACGGTAAAGAAATGTTTAAAGGACAGCCTAAAGGACTTTTTGTAACGGCCTTGGCCAATCTGGGAGAACGGTTTGGTTATTATACCATGATTGCCATTTTTGTATTATTTCTGCAAGCAAAATATGGTTATTCAGAGGCTGATGCCGGAAGTATCTATTCAACTTTTCTGATGTTTGTTTATTTTTTACCTCTTTTTGGTGGTATAATCGCTGACCGATGGCTGGGGTATCAGAAAACAGTGACTACCGGTATTCTCATTATGTTCGTAGGATATCTGCTTTTGGCATTCCCCAATATAATGGGTGGTAAAGAAATGTTAGGTATTTATATAGCTCTTGGGGTTATCTCGTTGGGCACAGGTTTATTCAAAGGCAATTTACAGGTACTGGTCGGTAAACTGTACGACAATCCCAAATACGAAAGCAAACGGGACAGTGGCTTTAGTGTTTTCTACATGTTCATCAATTTAGGAGCCATGTTTGCTCCTACGGCAGCTCAGGGTGTCGTTAATTTTGTAATGAATAAATCACACCTCACCTATGATTCGCGCATACCTGAGCTCTATCACAAGATGGCTGCAGGAGGTCTGGATCAAACTGCGAAAGAAAGTTTTTTATCAATTGCACAAACTCAGGATGCTTCGGTGACCATTAATTCGTTGCAGACTTTCGGAAATCACTATATAAATGCGTTGGGTGGATCCTATCAGCTTGGTTTTGGTGTGGCCTGCATCAGTCTGATTGTGTCTTTGATTATTTTTATGCTGGGTCGCAAAACTTATTTGAATACAGAAGCCGGTGTTAAAAAAACCGTACAAAACGGTGAAAAATCAGTGGAGGAAATGTCTCCTGCCGAAACGAAGGAACGAATGGTTGTCTTGTTTCTGGTCTTCGCCGCCGTTATTTTCTTCTGGATGGCATTCCACCAAAACGGTTTGACCCTCACCTATTTTGCGCGTGATTATACAGACACCTCCGTGGGCCGATTCACGAATATTTGGTTTGACCTTTTCACATTGATTCCTCTTGTCATAGCGTTGGTCTGTGCATTTTTTACCGTTAAAAAATACAGTCAGGATACGAAGAATGTCCTTCGCAGACGTTTTATATTCGGTTTAGTCGCAGCGGCTTTTGGATTTTTGACGTATTTTCGCATTCGTGGATTTGAAGTAAGCAACCCCTTTACCCCTCAACTTTTCCAACATTTCAATCCTTTTTTCATCGTTGTGTTAACACCCCTTTCGGTGGGTTTATTCGGATGGTTGTCCAAAAGGGGAAAAGAGCCTTCAGCACCGCGCAAGATTGCCTACGGGATGCTGGTTGCCGGTTTGGCTTATGTGCTGATGTCTTTTGCGTCAACGGGGTTATTAAGCCCAATGGATCGGGGGGAAATTATTGACTACGCCAGAGTTACACCTTATTGGTTGATTTCTACGTATCTGACACTGACCATTGCTGAGCTTTTTATCAGTCCAATGGGTATTTCATTTGTTTCCAAGGTTGCTCCTCCAAAATATAAAGGAATGATGCAGGGTTGTTGGTTTGCAGCCACAGCGGCAGGGAACTACCTGATACAGATTGGTTCCCACTTCTGGAGTCGTGTTCCATTGTGGTCTTTGTGGTTGATTTTTGTAGTTTGCTGCCTGCTTTCAGCTGTATTTATGTTTTCAATCATGAAAAAATTGGAAAAAGTAGCCTCTTAAGTTTACATGACTATGAGTGATTCTGAATTAAGGTCTGTATTACTGATTTGTACCGGAGGGACTATTACCATGTCCGTTGATCCTGGTACAGGTTCGTTAACGCCTTTCAAGTTTGACCAGCTGTATAATCATATGCCGGAATTGAACAAATTCAATTTTAAAATTGATACCGTTCAATTTGATCCTTTGCTGGATTCGTCTGAAGTTGGCCCGCAGGAATGGATTCAGATTGCTGAAACCATTTACAAAGCGTATGATAAATACGACGGTTTTGTCGTTTTGCATGGAACTGATACCATGGCTTATACGGCATCGGCATTGAGCTTCATGCTGGAACACCTGCAGAAACCCGTTATTTTAACCGGCTCACAGCTTCCCATTGGGATGGTTCGGACAGATGGCAAGGAAAATCTGATTACAGCCATTGAAATTGCCGCAGAAAAGGAATATGGCGCATCGATGGTACCTGAGGTTTGCATCTTTTTTGAAAGTACACTCTGGAGAGGCAACCGTACGACTAAAAAGAATGCTGAACTATTTAATGCTTTCGGTTCTTACAATTATGCCGCTTTGGCTACGGCCGGTGTTCACATTCGATACAACCGGAGTGTCATTCATCACATCAGAGGAGAAAAAAAGCTAAATCTGCATCGTGCTTTGGACACCAACATTGCTATACTCAAGTTATTTCCAGGAATGTCTGAAGCCTATGTCCAATCTGTTTTTAATACTCCCGGGCTCAGGGCTGTCGTTTTGGAGAGTTTTGGCGCAGGCAACGCTCCTTCACACGATTGGTTGATTTACATTCTTAAGGATGCTGCAAAAAAAGGCATTGTTGTCGTTAACGTCACCCAATGCAACACAGGCAGTGTTGAAATGGGACGTTACAAAACAAGTGTCCATTTACTGGATGCGGGAGTCATCAGTGGTTACGATATAACCACCGAATCGGCCGTCACAAAATTGATGTTCCTACTGGGGCATTACGAAGACCCCAATACGATACGAAATCAAATGAGAATGTCTTTTTGCGGAGAAGTGACCGTGGATTAAAAAAGCTTTACGACATATTCAAATGTCGTCGGCTTTACATAAACCAGGTATTGTTCCAGCGCTCTTGGGCCACATCCGTTCGAACCTACCCCGAGTGTCCGATAATTGACACAGAGTACAGTTGAATTGCTCTGTGGGAGATCTATCCGATATTCCGTGGTATCCATGACCTCATCGCTGTAAGGAAGTGCCGAAACTTGCAACAAACTGCCACTACCTATCACTTGAAGCCCGTTACCATTTTTATTGGTCAGACCTGCCCAACGAATATCTTCGTGATTGCCACATTCCATCGGTTTTTCATAAGGAGTAAGCTGTTCTGCCACCGAGCTTTTGTAAAGCCCTATATCAAATCCGCGTTTGCGATCCGCGTAGTTTTCCATCGGGCCGCGACCAAAATAGGAAAAAGCATCAAACTGTTTATCCAGGAACCACCGAACGCCGATATGTGCTACAACCAATCCGGGATCGTTTGATTCGACGGTATTGCCGACTTTGATCGTACCATCTCCGGAAATGGTATAGATGACCTGATGAGAAACTTTGAAGTTATTTTTACCATAGGCATCCAGGCTAGCTGATATTGTCACTGTAGAGGGGGAAGTTTGTTTGGCATGAATATCTTTGACCTTCCAATTTAAGTCTCTCAAACCGCTCTTTACCCAACCTTCATTAGCCCACATATCATCGGTACGATGCGGAGCGCGCCACAAATGCAATTTGGGACCACCCTGTTCGTTTGCCAACAGATTGGCTCCCTTGACTTCCAGGCGATTCATTGTTCCGGTTTGCTTGTCAAACTTCACGGAAAAGCCGTCGCCATTCACGAGGATTTCTTTTTCGTTTTGTTTCAGACTTAAAGATGCATTTTGAGATTTTGGAACATCAGGTATACTTATTGGCAACTCAAATTGTTCAGAAGCAATTTCAAAACCTTTCTTCGCCCACTTTTCATCGTTGATCAGCGTAAAGGAAATGCGCAGGAAATACGCTGCTCCAGGTTTTGGATTGGCTACTTGATAGGGAACATTCACCGTAGTTTCTGCACCCGGGCCTATTTTAGGAACAGTCAGATTGCCACTGGAAATTTCTACACCATTCTCACTAATAGTCCATTTACCAGTAAAGCTGCTTAGGTCAATAAACTGATACCTGTTACGAATATGAATTGTTCCTTTTTCCAAATCACCTGCTGCAATGCCTATCCATTGATACACCTTTTTCATTTCAGGGTAATGAGGCTTGGGTGTACGGTCTGAGGCTATGACACCTTTATGAATAAAGTACTTATCGTTTGGATATTCACCAAAACCGCCGCCATAGGCAAGGATGGGATGCTCCGGATTGCGACGGTTCCAGACCCCTTGATCCATCCATTCCCAGATGGCTCCTCCCAAAAGGGCAGGATACTTATCGAAAAGGTCGTTGTATTCTCCTATTGAACCCATGGAATTAAACATAGCATGGGCATATTCACACAGATAAAAAGGTTTGTCAAAACTGGTATCCTGAGCGATCTTTTCTACATCGGTTGGATGGGTGTACATGCGGCTGTCAATATCGGCCGGATTATCTTTTCCGATTCCGAAGCGTTCGTAATGGACAGGGCGTGTACTGTCTATGGATTTGATGGCAGACATGGCAGCGAGAAAATTGGAGCCTCTCCCACCACACTCATTCCCAAGGGACCAAATGATGACCGAGGGATGATTCTTGAAATTTTCGGTATTGGCTATGTTTCTATCAACAATGGCTGCTTTCATTCTGGGTTCTTCATCAAACCGGCCATCCAGTCCATGACATTCCACATTGGCTTCGGCTACGAGCCAAATGCCCCATTCATCGCAAAGTTCATACCAACGTGGATCATCTGAATAATGACAAGTCCGGACGTGATTGCAATTTCCCTGTTTCAACATCTCCAAATCGCGGATCATTTGATCTTCTGTGATGGCATGGCCTACATCCGGCCAATTTTCATGTCTGTTGGCACCTTTCAGCTTGATGGGAATTCCGTTCACAAGGAATAAGCGGCCCTTTATTTCAATTTTTCGGAAACCGGTGCGGGAAGAAATCATTTCTATGGAATTCTGACCTTTCTGTAAGGTAAGTACCGTAGTGTATAATTTGGGAGTTTCAGCTGTCCATTTTTCGGGATTAGAAACGGAATAGCTGATTTTAACTGTTTTTTCTTCACCGGCTTTCAAGGCTGGGACTTTAACACCAGCATTCGCTCCTTCAACTGCAACATCACCATCATAGAGAGTGGCTGTCAGATTCGTTGCTTTTACAGCTTTGGTACCATAGTTCCTGACTTTGGCCAACACATTGACTGTTGCATTTTTATAGTGGGCGTCAAGGTCTGTTTGTATGAAAAAATCTCTGATATGAAGTTGGGCTGCACTCCAGACTGTCACGTTACGGAATATGCCACTTAAACGCCACATATCCTGGTCTTCCAGGTAGCTGCCTGATGTATAACGATACACTTCAACTGCCACCGTATTTTTACCGGGTTTAACAAAAGGGGTGATATTAAATTCGGCAGCATTTCGGCTGTTCACGCTATAACCAACTTTCTCACCATTGATCCATAGAAAAAAGCCTGCATCCACCCCATCAAAGGTGATGAATATTTCACGTTTATTCCAGTTTGCCGGAATTTCGAAATCGCGGCGATAACTTCCTACCGGATTGCGCTCTTCGTAGGCAGTATATTCCTTGGGAGGTTCGCTCATCACGCGTGGAAAATCTTTTTGGAAAGTATATCCAAAATTCCGGTAATAGGGAGTCCCATAACCAAGTACTTGCCAATTGGAAGGTACCGATATTTCTTTCCAGGAAGATACATCGTAGGAAAGCTTGTAGAAATCTTCTGGTCTATTTTGTGGCCACTTTACAAAATTAAATTTCCACAGACCGTTCAGACTGTGACAAAAGGAAGAAGCGTGGCGTTTGGCCGTTAATGCCTCCGAAAGGTCGGCATAGGGCATTAAAGTGGCATGAGCCGGTTCCTTATTGATGCCCAGACATTCCGGATCTTCAATTTCCTTTGGAATGGGTGCATTTCTGAGCGTAGGGACCTGCAAATTCAGGCCGAATGCATCTACTGAGAAAAAAATAACCGATACGAAAAGGAATAAAATAAACTTTTTCATCGTTGTGTTTTGTATTTTAAGGATTAGCCTGTTTATAAGGTCTCTTGTTCTGTTATTTCTTCTGGATAAAGCTCATCATTTTCTCAACAAATTTATCCGGGGATTCCATGCAAGTAAAATGACCGACATCGGACATTAACTGAATTTTAGCATCGGGACAAAAAATGGCCATACGCTGCATGGACTTCTTGCATCTGGCAGAATCATGCTGACCAATGATCAATAAAATACGCGGTTTCTTTTTTTGGCTTACCAGCAAATCTTCAGCCTGAATTCCAATAAAAGCATCTGTTTCCGGGTTTAATAATTGCCAGCCTTTCCAGTCATCAATCATCTTGTTGAGATTTTCGGATATGTCGTGGTAATGTTCACCGCTTACTGAACGCATCATCATTTTCCAATCGTTCTTTTCAGCATTCAGGCCACGCAATTTCGTCCTTTCAACTTCCGCTTTCTGAATGGCAAAAACAGTATCGTTGTAAATTTTCAGAATATTCTTAGGCATAGCTTTACGATTGGGGTATTCACTGATCGCTCCGGATGAAATGGTGGCGGTTAAAACCCGATCAGGATAGAGGGCTATAAATTCGGTCAAAGTCATTCCCCCTAAAGATAAACCTGCGAAATGAGCCTTTTTGATTTTCAAGGCATCCATCAGGTTTTTCAAATCATCTGCATGAAGGTAGCCATAGCCCGATTCTGGATTTCCTGATTTTCCATACCCACGTAAATCATACCGGATCACTCTGAAATTTTTAGCCAGTTTAAAAAAAACGTCGTCCCACATGCGACAATCCACCGCCTGATCATGCAATAGGATAAGCGGCTCTCCCTGGCCACATTCTTCATAATACAGTCTGGTGGTTGGAGAAGTTGGTTCCAACAAGGAATAGATTCCGGATAAAGCGTGTTCAGTCACTGTCGGTACTTCAACATACCCTGTTTTAACCACAGGCTTGGTGCATGCGGATAAAACAAGAGTAGAGGTTAAAAGTAAATACAGAAATTTCTTCATCTATTCAAAAGTCGTTTCTTTTAGTTGATATAGGTTTCCAAAAGTAGCAATTCACTGTCTGTGCTAAGAGTTGTTCCTTCTATGGAAGCAGGCAATAAAACGGTTTCGCCCTGACGGATGGAAAGTATCTGATCGTTTCCATATAGAATACTTCCTTCTCCTTGCATACAAACATAAATGACAAAGCTGTCCAGGTCGGTATAATCACGATCCATTTCAACAGTTTCAGTCATTTGCACTTTTTGCTGACCATGATCGGTTATGATTTCCTCAACTCCTGAAGTATCTGCTTTCAATTGTACGCGATTGGTCGTAAAATAGGAACAGTGAACCAAGGGGACAGCATCGTTTTCTACAGGTTCGTACGAAGTCTTCAAATTGGCGTACATTTTGTAATCAATGGCATCCTTGGCCAGTTCGGTATGCAATTCACGTCCATTTCCCTGTGCGTCTCTGCGATCGTAGTCGTATAAACGATAGGTAATGTTGGAACTTTGTTGAATTTCAGCAATGAACAATCCTGCTCCGATGGCATGAACACGACCTGCAGGCAAGAAGAATACGTCACCAGCCTGGGCTTCGTGTTGTTGTAGAACTTCTTCAATGCTATTATCGGCGATTCTGCGTTCGTATTCTGCAGCGTCAATTTGTTGTGAGAATCCTGAAACAAGTTTGGATCCGGGTTTGGATGAGATAACATACCACATTTCTGTCTTACCAAAAGAGTTGTGACGTTTGCGTGCCAGTTCGTCGTTGGGATGTACCTGAATGGATAAATTATCTTCAGCATCGATAAACTTGATCAAAAGCGGAAATTCTTTTCCAAAGCGGGCATAAACAGATTTACCTAAAAAGGCTTCAGGTGCAAGTTCAATCAGATCGGTCAGGCTTTTTCCTTTTAGCTCACCGTTGGCAACCACTGACACTGAGCCGGGTACCTGGGAAATTTCCCAACTTTCACCAACACCGGATTCCTGTTCGTCCAGATTTTTAAAACGACAGATCTCACTTCCACCCCAAATAATCTTTTTGAGTATGGTTTCAAATTTTAAAGGATATAACTGCATACGATTGATGTGTTAAAAATAAGGGCAAAAATAGCGCTTTTCAGCGAATCTTTGCCCTTTATTATAGTAAGAAATAATATTTAGTCCTGCGATTTATCCAATTCATTCAATGCAAATGAGTATGCCCCGATTGCAATGGCTTTACTGGCTCCCAGTTTAGACAAAACAATACCCATACGTTTTACTGGATCGTAATCGACATATTTATCTGTATGTGGAACTTTCAGCTTGGTCACTGTTCCTTTCATGAATTCTTCCAAATCTTTGGCATCATCGAGGTTGTAGGCTTTCATCTCCATTCTGGGTTTTGGTGTGCCGTCAATCAGGTTTATGGTGCCGTTCAGTTCTGCCATCAATGCTGGCATGAAATGTTTCTGAGCGCCAACAATACCCCCTCCGAGCACAACCAATCCATCCAACAGGGTTGAAACACAAGCGATACCATCACCTGCGATTTCACCGAATTCTGCAAAGGATTTTTTGGCAGCTTCCATATTTCCATCCATCGTTCCATCAGCAATCATGCAAATATCCTTGGGCATCAGAAGTCTTTCATCACCTGATATCTCGCGGTAAACACGTTGTACGGCACGGGTGGCTACACCTTCTTCCAATAAAACGCCCATTTTGTATTTGTGACGCAACAACCAAACTTCACCGGCAGCACCGTTGTCTCCCAAAAACAATTCATTGTTTCTGGCAATACCACAACCGAAACCTGTTCCAATGGTGAAACCGATCATGTTGTTATAATGTTTAGGACTTCCTGCTTCTGCAAGAATCTTATTTACTTCTGGAAGTGCTCCGGCAATACATTCACCATAAGCGAACAAATCGCCGTCATTATTGATGAAAACGGGTAAGCCATATTTCGCTTCCAAAAAGGGACCAAGTGCCACTCCATCCTTAAAGGCTGGAAAATTGGGCAAATCCATGATGATACCATTTTTGTAATCTGCTGGACCTGGAAATGCAAAACTAATTGCAACGGCCGGTTCGCTCAAACGATGCTGAATGGTTGAAAATCCAAGTTCAAGCGTTTCAAGACACTTTTCCAGGTTATCCGCGTTGGAAGGCAACACAATACTTTCAACAATTTCTTTGTTGGCTTGCATAGCAGAAAAAACAAAATTCGTTCCACCTGCGTCGAGAGTCATTACGACTCGTTTATCATTTCTATACACTATAAATTATTTTTTAACAGTTTTTAAACCAAAAGCACAATATGTCAAATAACAAAGGCAAACGGTGATGACGATTAATGAACCAACCTGGCTACCAATAGCTTCAGTAGCAAAGCCCATCAATGGGGGTACCAATGCACCACCAAATACACCGGTAATCATCAAACCTGAAATTTCATTGGCTTTTTCAGGACGAGCTGTGATCGCTTTTGAATAAAGAACAGCGAAAATACTGGAACATGCAAAACCAATAACACCAACCATACCCAAAACAGCCCATTGAGCATCTACAAAGAACAATACAGCCATTGCTGTCATTGCTACCAGGATGTGAATACGGAAATATTTCATCTCAGACATTCTTGCCAGCAAGATAGCACCAATCAAAGCACCGGCTGTACGACATAGGAAATAAACACTGGAACCGATACCCGCAGAAGCAACATCAAGTCCGACACGTTCTCCCAACAATTTTGGTGTAACTGTATTCATGCCGACATCAGTACCAACAACGAATACAATACCCAAGAAAAGCAGGAAAATGGTTTTATCTTTTAACAGGCTAAAGGTGCCACCAATGGATGTAATCTGTGTGGAAGGGGTTTCAGCTGGCAACTTCGTCATTAACAACCAAAGAGAAGATACTACTGTAATTGAAGCATAAATTGGGAAGATAAACATCCAGTTATCCAGTTTGCTGGCAGCGTAAGCAGCAATGAGCGGCCCGAGGAAAGAGCTGACTGCTTTTACTACCTGACCTGCGGTCAACGAGCTCGTAAGCATATCACCTTTTACCACATTTGTTAAAAGTGGATTCAGGGAAACTTGTAAAATGGTATTTCCAATACCTAATAAAATAAAAGCAACGATATAAGCTGCAAGTGTTGTCGGAAAAAACAAGGGAATAAACATACCGATGATGGTAATGACATTACTCACCTGAACGGTCATTTTTCGACCTATTTTGTTCATTACGATAGCCGTAGGCACCGAAAACAACAAAAACCAGAAAAAAACCATGGAGGGTATAAACCCTGCAGTAGCTTCGCTCAAATGGAAAGATTCTTTCATGTAAGAAGTGGAAATTCCAACTACATCACAAAATCCCATAATAAAGAAGCCAAAAAGCACTGGCAAAATCTTTGAAATTGGAGATGATTCGTTTTTCATGTATGTGTATTTTTAGAAATTAGATATTAGTCAATAAGGTTTTTTCATCGACGAAAACAACTAAAAATGTGTTTTTTTGAAGGCACAAAACTAATCATAATTGATTGATATTTATGCTTCCATCTATCTTTTTGATATTTTTTATACTTTTATCACATAAATCTTACCACCAAAGATTTATTGATTTTTTTCAATTATTTATAAAAAAAAATCAATAAACAGACAAACTATTTAATTATAAGGGATTTATCTCCCAACCTGCTACAAAAAAATTCGGGATTTCACCACCAATAGTCTTGACATCCTACTCCAAAGTGACCTGTTTTTAATTCTCCAGGTAACACAGAAAAATAGTTATCACTGTAAAATATGGGTGATTTCCTTTCGTTTGAGATGCCTTTTAACATCTTAAGTCGGATAATCAGCGCCACCTTTGCTTCGTAATAGCGTTTTTTTTGCATATAATGCGTTTTTTCTTAGGTCAGGTTATTATTGTCCCTGACTTCGTAACTGATCGAGTTCAAGGGTTGATTTTTCCCATAAATCCATGTTTTCTTCCAATTCTTTCTTGACCTTGGAGTGTATCTGGTGCAAAGCCAGATTGGTTGAACCATCCGAGGTCATTAATTTTTCTTCGGTTTGAGCTACTTGTTTTTCAAGACTTTCAATATTCACCTCACATTGCTCAATTTGCTTTTCAAGACGTTTCACCAGTTTATTGAATTCTTTTCGGGCTTCGTAGGAAAGTTTGTTGTCCGTCGGAGTTTTGTCTATATTTTCCTGCTTGGAAACCAACGTTTGTTTTTCGAGATCCTGCATGGTATCCATTTTTTTCTTATCAAGAAAATATTGAATGCCACCCAAGTGTTCCACCACCTTAGCACCGCCAAATTCAAATATCTTTTCGCACAGTCCATCTAAAAATTCACGGTCGTGTGAAACAACGATCACCGTGCCGTCAAATTCCTTGATGGCTTTTTTAAGTACATCCTTTGTGCGAAAATCCAGGTGATTGGTCGGTTCATCAAGTACCAGCAAATTCACTGGTTCCAACAGCAATCGAATCATAGCCAGACGACTGCGTTCTCCTCCGGAAAGCACTTTCACTTTTTTATCGGAAGCCTCACCCCCGAACATAAAGGCGCCCAGGATATCTCTGATTTTGGTACGAATATCACCAACAGCTACCTGGTCCACCGTATCAAAAACGGTCAGACTTTCATCCAGTAAACTTGCCTGATTTTGGGCAAAATAGCCAATTTTTACATTATGGCCCAATTTTAAATTTCCGGTAAAGGGGATTTCGCCCAGAATACATTTCACCAACGTGGATTTTCCTTCACCGTTTTTCCCGACAAAAGCGACTTTATCACCTCGGTTTAAAGTAAGATTAACCTCCTTAAAAACAGTTTGCGCACCATAATCCTTACGCAAGTCTTCCATAATTACCGGGTAATTGCCGGATCTGGGTGCAGGAGGAAACTTCAAACTCAGGGAAGAATTGTCTTCTTCGTCCACTTCCAGTCGTACGACTTTATTAAGCTGCTTGATTCGTGACTGAACCTGTACCGCTTTGGTCGCTTTAGAACGAAAACGATCAATGAATTCTTCGGTATCCTGAATCATCTTCTGCTGGTTCTCGTAGGCACGTTGCTGTTGCTCACGGTGTTCCTTGCGCAATTCAAGATATTGGTAATAAGAAACCTTGTAATCGTATATTTTCCCGAGGGATATTTCTATGGTTCTTGTGGTGACAGCATTGATGAATGCACGGTCATGGGAAACCAGAATCACCGCATTGGCATGGCTGGCTAAAAAGTTTTCGAGCCACTGAATGGATTCGATATCGAGGTGATTGGTAGGTTCATCGAGCAACAGAACATCTGGACGTTGCAACAGCAACTTTGCCAATTCAATACGCATACGCCAGCCACCGCTGAATTCATTGGTCAAACGATCGAAATCAGATCGCAGGAAACCAAGACCAAACAGCGTCTTTTCTACATTTGCCTTGTAGTTGTTCACATCTGACATGGCCAGACGTTCACTTTTATGCATTAAATCTTCGATTAATTTCTGATAGCCATCCGATTGATAATCTTCTCTTTCGGCTAAATCAATATTAATTTGCTCAATCTCAGCCTGAAGGTCAAAAATGGCTTTAAAAGCAAATTCGGCTTCTTCCAGAACGGTACGGCCATCTTCATGTATCATGTGCTGAGGCAAATAACCTATCGTGACATCTTTGGGCACAGAGACCCTTCCACGTGTAGGTTGCTGAATGCCTGCAAATATTTTCAACATGGTGGACTTTCCGGCACCATTTTTTCCAACCAGCGCTACGCGGTCCTTATCATTCAATACAAAAGACACACCATCAAAAAGCGTAAATCCACTAAACTCTACCGTAAGACCATCTACAGAAACCATCCCTATTATTCAAAATTTATAAATCGGATGCAAAGATACGAAATTCAGAGCAAAGGGAACAGGCTTATTTTCAGACCATCCATTCGATGGCCTGCGGTAGCAATTGATCCAACTATTTTTTTTCCAGTTTACTACAGAATTCAACGATACGCCCAATATCAGAAGGTTTTGTAAAATCAATATTTTGTGCTTTTGCAAAATTCTCAATTTCCAACTCGTTTCCTTTGTAAAATTTACCGAGTGTCTTGGCTGAATTAAAACTTCTGAATCTGTTTTTAACTTTCAGAAAATAAAGGTTATCCGACTTAACATCGTATTGCATATCCATTCTGAGGTTGGCATAATTACCGGTTCCCTGGCCATTCAGATAACCCACGTTAGCCAAACCACCCGATAAGGCTGACGCTCCGGTATAAGATTCATTGTCAACCTCTCTACCCTCTAAAACTTGTTTTAGCCTCCATTGGATATAGTAGATGGCATCTCCAACCAGAATTTCTTCATAGAAGGCTCCAGTACCTGAATAGACAAAAAAACGTTCGCCAATTTTAATGACTTTGATGGCTGAAGGATCAGCAAGCGTCATGACAGTACTATCCTGATTCTTAAAAATCATTTCATTTTTGAAACAACTGTAATTGAGAGGTGCAGCCACAACCGAACCATTATTGAAAACAACAGTCCCTAGCTTAAAATCAGGGAAAACGAAACCATTGCTCAAAAAAAACTCCTGACCAAAAAGGGTAATAGGAAGTAGTAACAAAAACAAAAGAGTAGACAATCTAACTAGTTTCATGATTTATTAGATTAAAGTTTAATACTGATGATCTTATCTAAATCTGACATCATACATTCAGGTTAAGCAAAAACGATTTCGCAAATTTAATAATTTAAGTTAATATTCATGTATCAATAATAAACTAAAACTCTAAACATACACCTTTTTTCATTATGAATTCCTGGATCGTATCATAAACCCTTTGTTTTATTTCTTCCGGTGTCGGATTTAACTCTTCGGCAGTGAAACAACCATTTTCTACGTCTATCCTTTCGTAAACCATCAGATATAAATTGAAAATTAGTTCCAGACTTAACCGGTACCTGGGTTCCAGAAAAGGTCTTATTTTCTGAATCACTTCATACGTTTTCAGTCGGTACTCATCGGCAACCACGCAATATTCCCTGATCAGATTGCGGAAACCATCCTTGATGATTCCCCCATGTGCTATTTCGTTCAGCTGCTTGCGATCCAAACCGTTTTTCTCAACCAGATCATCAGCCAGGTAGTTCAGGTTATTAAACTGATCCTTCTGAAAATCACGAATGATATGTACCAGGTAACTAAAGATGGCGCAGGGTCTGGCAGCATCCATCACATCAAAAGAAGGTAAATTATATTGACTTCCTTTTAGGGTGACACCGCTCAAATGGACAAAAATGGCAGCAGGGGCAACGGAAGCACCTTCTGCATAGTCAAGAAAGGTTTGCAGGTTTGCAAAGCCGTCGTGATGAATGTCGTAAATCATCGACCTGGCAAAGGCTTCCATAGACCCTACCGGAATTTT
>Ga0209430_1001458_pt1 | contig 17488 bp, 14 predicted proteins | sample BarGraIncub1133A_FD_184504 | JGI IMG/M metagenome (GOLD analysis project Ga0209430, IMG submission 184504) | Arctic peat soil microbial communities from Barrow, Alaska - Barrow Graham LP Incubations 11-33A (SPAdes) (version 2) | ecosystem: Environmental > Terrestrial > Soil > Wetlands > Peat... | reverse complement strand
CCGGCACCGATGGCTGCTGAGCCGGTGTCATCTGCATCGGTGCCTGCTGAGCCTGAGCCGCGGGCGGTCCGGTTTGCCCGCCGGGTTGTGCCGTGGCTAGAGGCGATTTCTTGCCCGTTGCCACATCGAGGACTTTGGCCTTTGACCGGTAACGCGCCGGGATTTCGTGCAGGCTGTTGGTGTAGAAAGCGGTGCCCCGAGCATCCTTCCAGGTGTAAATCTCCCCGTAGGCGGCAGAGGCAACGAACAGCAGCAGCATGGCAATTATTTTCATGAGCCCTCCGGCGCAAATTGTGTACCGTCATCATTATTAAAGATAACAAGGCGCTATTCAATGGGAAAAATGCGCCAACCGCTTTTTTTCTCCTCGCGGCAAAAAAAAGCGAGCTCATATTGCCGGGAACCGGGGTGGCTGCAGCGGCAGCACCGAGCGCGGTTCTCACGCTTATCCGGACAGTTGCTGCGGGTTAAGAGTTGTCAATTAACCACGGCTGCCGTACTATTAATCCATTCTTGCTGGCTAAGGAGGCCGATATGGTCCGCTATCTCATTTACCTGAGCGCTTTGGTGATCTCCCTGGGCGGCTGCGCCAGCTATCCTGATGTAAACCGGGATCGGCTGGAGAGTCTGCCACAGCATTACATTCAGTTCGACATGATTTTGTCCTGGCAGGTAAGGAGTGCCGGAGCTCAAACGGTTGTCGACGGCGTGTTGAAGAATGTCCGGTGGACGTTCATGGACGACGTCGAAGTGTGGGTGGCAGCGCTCGACGCGTCGGGAAAGCCGACGGCGCGGTCGGTGAGCTTCATTATACCCAATGAACTGAGACGTGATGAGGTTGCCCCGTTCACCGTGAAATTGCCGGTTGGGGTCGTGCCCGGCACCAGGTTGCGCTTTACCTACAAGTACACGGGATCTGATGGCGGCAACGATGGACCGAGCGCGACGAGCTGGATGCAGAGCTTTGAAGCGGAAGTCCCAAAACGGTAGCACAACTGTCAGATTGAAACTTTCCTTGCACGGTGGACGGGCATATGGTCTTGAGGAGATGAGTCATGAAATACGTTGCGCTGTTTTCGGGGTTACTGTTACTCGGGATTACGGCCATAGGGATCGTTACAGACGGCTTTACCCGTCATCCTTCAATGGCGGACGCCGCATCCCGGATCAGGGTCTATTCGGCAGAAAAGGGGACCTATGTCATGAGCGACGAAGTGGTGAAATCCAAGGACGAATGGAAGAAGATCCTCACACCCGAACAGTTTCACGTCCTGCGGGAAAAGGGGACCGAGCGGCCCTTCACCGGGAAGTATGCGACCAGCCATGAACATGGGATCTACCAGTGTGCCGGGTGCGGATTGGATCTTTTCAGGTCGGAGGACAAATACGAATCCGGCACAGGTTGGCCCAGTTTTACCGCGCCGATTGCCCCGGAAAACATCAAGACCGCGGTTGACAAGGGCTTTTTCTCGACCCGCACGGAAGTGCTGTGCCGCCGTTGCGGCGGCCATATCGGCCATGTTTTCGATGACGGACCGAAACCGACGGGACTGCGTTACTGCATGAATTCCGCAGCGCTGCAGTTCGCCGCGACCAAGTAACGCCGAGTTTTACAAAAGGGGGAGCACCGGATGAAAACAGCCATTGTCGCGGTTTTCCTGCTGATCACAACGTTCATGGCTGCCCATGTCCTCATGGCAGCAGGCGACCCGGCGCCTCGGAAGGGCGCGCCCCCGGCCGGACAGCTGCAGAAGGCGACCTTCGCCGGCGGCTGCTTCTGGTGCATGGAGCGCCCTTTCGACGAGTTGCCCGGCGTGGTTTCGGTTACCTCCGGGTACACCGGGGGACAGAAGAAGAACCCGACCTATCAGGAGGTTTCGGCTGGCGGGACAGGGCACGCCGAGTCGGTCCAGGTGGTTTACGACCCGGCAAAGATCGGCTACGACAAGCTGCTTGAGCGGTACTGGCACAACATCGACCCGACCGTGAAGGATCGCCAGTTCTGTGACGTGGGCAGCCAGTACCGCAGTGCCATCTTCTATCATAACGAGGAGCAGCACCGTCTCGCCGTCCAGTCCAGGAAGGCACTGGAGATGAACAAGCCCTTCAAAGGCCCGGTTGTCACGGAAATCGTTGCGGCGGGCGAATTCTTCCCGGCAGAGGAGTATCATCAGCACTATTACAAGAAGAACCCGATCCGGTACAAATACTACCGCACCAGCTGCGGCCGGGACAAAAGACTGAAGGAGCTTTGGGGAGACCTGGCCGGGCATTGAGAAAGTTGCCCCCTATTCAACCCCATCCCCCTCCTGACCTCCCCCTTGAAAGGGGAGGAACGTGACTAGCGGAAGATTGAAATTGATCCGGTAGCATAATGCTGGAAAGTTCTGTGTTTGAGATAGATAGCTGTCGCTTACCTAGTGGTATCAACAGTGTTATCAACAGTGTTATTCACAGAAAGAGATCTCCGCCACGAAGCCTGTGCACCCAAACCATTCCTGTACCTAATTAGCGCTGATCTTCCGCTGTTCCAGTTCCTCCCCCTTCAAGGGGGATGTATAGGAGGGGGATGGGGTTCTTTTAACCCTTGAAGGGGAGGGAGTTTCTCCAGCGGAAGATCGGCGCTGGTCAGGTTCCTGTAAGTCCTGAGACGCATGCGATGCGTCTCTACATGGTCCTCAGGCCCGAACTGCTCAGTCTTGCCAATAGATTCCCTGCCTCCCGTTTCCGGCCAAAAAATGTTGGTATACTGTTGAAGGCGCGGCCTAGGACCGGATTTCCGGGCAAGAACCGCTTGCTCAATGCGCTAACCAAAAAGCTGCCGGATTGGATGAATCGCTCGATCGGTTATGACGGGAGGGTGCATGAAAAACAGGGAAATCGCCCGGATGTTCAGCGACATCGCCGATATCATGGAGATCCTGGAGGACAACCCGTTCAAGATAAGGGCGTACCGAAAGGCCGCCCTCAACCTCGAAGGGCTTACCCAGAATATCGAGGAGCTGTCGCACAAAGAGCTCCTGGAGATTCCCGGCGTGGGGCAGGATCTGGCGGCCAAGATCGAGGAGTACCTCGGCACGGGGACCATGGCCACCCATGAAGCGCTGAAGAGCAAGGTCCCGACCGGGGTATTCTCCCTGCTCGCCATTCCAAACCTCGGCCCAAAGACCGCCAAAACCATTTACGACCAGCTCGGGGTGACCAGCATCGAAGAGCTTGAGCTGGCGGCCGCCGAGCACCGGCTGGCGGGGATTCGGGGAATCCAGCAAAAGACCGAGGAGAACATCCTCAAGGGGATCGCCGCGGTAAAACGTGGCCGGGAGCGGCAGCCGCTGGGCCGCATGCTGCCGGCGGCACTGGATCTCGTGGATGCCTTGAAAAAGCGGGCCAAAGTGGAGCGGATCGAGATCGCCGGCAGCATCCGGCGCCGAAGGGACAGCATCAAGGATATCGATATCATCGCCACCTCCCCGGACCCGGCCGGCGTCATGGAGGCCTTCACCAAGCTCCCCCAGGTGGAGGCGGTCATCATGCACGGTCCCACCCGTTCGAGCGCCACGATCCGGGAGGGGGTCCAGGTGGACCTGCGGGTGGTGGAGCCGGAGTCCTTCGGTGCGGCGCTCGCCTATCTCACCGGGAGCAAGCAGCACAATGTCCGGCTCAGGGAGATGGCGGTGAAGCGCGGGTTGAAGATCAACGAGTACGGCATCTTTCGGGAAGAGGACGACCAGCGCCTGGGAGGGGAGCAGGAGGAGGATGTCTACCGCCTGCTCGGTCTGCCGTTCATCCCGCCGGAGTTGCGCGAGGACCGCGGCGAGGTAGAGGCCGCCATCGCCGGCAAGCTGCCGCGGCTGGTCGGGCTGTCAGACCTCCGCGGCGACCTCCATGTCCACTCCAAGTGGAGCGACGGCGCCCACAGCCTCCCTGAGATCGCCGAGGCAGCCAAGGCCAGGGGCCTTTCCTACATCGCCCTGACCGACCATTCCAAGGGGCTGGGAGTCGCCCGCGGCCTGACCGTGGAGCGGCTCATGGAGCAGCACCAGGAGATTGAGGCTTTCAACCGGGAACAGAAGGGGTTCAGGGTGCTGCACGGGACCGAGATGGACATCCTGTTGGACGGGAGCCTCGACTTTCCCGACGAGGTGCTTAAAAAGCTCGACATCGTGGTCGCTTCGATCCATTCTGCGTTTTCGTTGCCGAGAGAACAGATGACCGCCCGGATCGCCGCCGCCATGAGGAACCCCTACGTTTCCATCATCGCCCATCCCACCGGGCGGCTGATCGGCGAGCGGGAACCCTACGATGTGGATATGGAGGCGCTGCTGCGGGTCGCCAGGGAGACCGGCACGGCCCTGGAGATCAACTGCTACCCGCTGCGCCTCGACCTGAACGACGTCTACGTCCGGCGGGCAAAGGAGCTCGGGGTGGCGCTCGTGATCAGCACCGATCTTCACGTCCTGAGCCAGTTCGACACCCTCTCCTACGGGGTCTCCGTCGCGCAAAGGGGATGGCTCGAGAAGGGCGACGTGCTGAACACGCTGGAGCTGCCGGGGTTATTGAAACGGCTGGGGGCAAAGCGGGGGAGGGCGTGAACTGTGAGTAGGAGTTACCGCATGCACAACGAGGAAGTTCCCATGACAGATTCTCGCTGCTGGCTTTTCAAATCGGAGCCCTCTGGCTTTTCCCTCGAGGACCTGAAAAACCGCCCCGATGCCACGGAACAGTGGGACGGCGTCAGGAATTACCAGGCGCGCAACTTCCTGCGCGACGAGATCATGGTCGGGGACCGGGTGCTTTTTTACCACAGCAACATTGCCGAGCCGGCGGTCGTCGGCATTGCGGAAGTCGTCAAGGCCGGTTACCCGGACTGGACGGCCCTCGACCCGGAGGGTGACCATTTCGACCCCCGCAGCACCCCCGAGAACCCGGTCTGGTACATGGTGGATGTCCGCTTCGTGCGGGAGCTGCCGCGGCCGGTCACCCTGGCCGAGCTGAAGGGAATACCTGCCCTCTCGGAAATGGCACTGCTGAACCGGAGCCGGCTCTCCATCCAGCCGGTGACCGAAGCGGAATGGTCACTCATCCTGAGGCTCGGGGGGGTGCAGTAATGGCAGCGCTACAGTGCGCTGGGGCAAGGCGCCAGTGGATTACAGGATGGAGTGAATCATGTCACGAATGCTAAAAAAACGCTCCAAGAAGGCCGGACTGGCGCCGGGGACCCTGGTGCACCTCGGCACCCCGCACCCCGGCAGCACCAAGATCGAGCTGATTGAGTACGACGCCGGCCACCTGGAGAGACGGCAACTCCCCTCCCTGGAGGAGTGTGCCCTCCCGGGCGCGGCACCCAGCGTCACCTGGATCAACGTGGACGGGGTGTCCCAGGTCGAGGTGCTGCAGCACTTCGGCGCATGTTTCGGCATCCACCCCCTGGTCCTGGAGGACATCCTCGCCACCGACCAGAGGCCCAAGGCCGAGGATTATGGCAGCTACCTCTACGTGGTGCTGAAGATGCTCACGCTGGATGCGGAGAGCGGCGAGATACGGGCCGAGCAGCTGAGCATCGTCCTCGGAGAGAATTACCTGCTCTCTTTCCAGGAAGGGCTGGAAGGGGACGTCTTCGAGCCGGTCCGGGTGCGTCTGAAAAACGAGAAGGGGCGTCTGCGCATCACCGGGCCGGATAACCTGCTGCACGCCCTTTTGGACGTCATCGTGGACAACTATTTCCTGGTCCTGGAAAAACTCGCGGAACGCATAGAGGAGATAGAGGACGAACTGATCGAGAATCCGACGACCGCGACCGTCCATGCCATCTACCGGTTGAAGCGGGAGATGCTCTTCCTGCACAAGGCGGTTTGGCCGCTTCGGGAAGTGGTCGGCGGTCTGCAGCGGCGCGATTCCCAATTGATCCAGGATGCCACCGTCATCTACCTGCGGGACCTCTACGATCACACCATCCAGGTGGTCGACACGCTGGAGACGCTGCGCGACATGCTTTCGGGGATGCTCGACATATACCTCTCCAGCGTCAGCAACCGGCTCAACGAAGTCATGAAGGTGCTGACCATCATCGCCACCATATTCATGCCGCTCACCTTCATCGCCGGCCTGTACGGCATGAACTTCAAGAACATGCCCGAACTTGAGTGGCGCTACGGCTATTTCGCGGTGCTGCTGTTGATGGCCGCCGTAGTCTGCGGCATGCTGGTGTATTTCAGGAGGAAACGCTGGATCTAGGGTCGCAACAGGACCTGCCCGGCTTCAGCGCGCGAGTTGCAGGATCCAGAAAAGAATCGGGAGGGTGCCAAAGGAGAGCACGATGCCCACACCCACCAGGGCGATGGAAAGCTCGGCGTCCATGCCCGCCACGACCGCGAGCGCTCCGGCAGTCATCATGGGCGGCATGCCGGCCTCGATGACGGAGACTTCGACTGCCGGCCCGCTTACTCCCGCCAGCCGGCAGACGGCGAAGGCGACCAGGGGGGCGGCGATGAGCTTCACCGCGAGGCCGAAACTGAGCGGGGCAAACACCTTGGGCTGCAACCGGAGCCGGAGCTGGAAGCCGATGGCGGTCATGACAAGGGGGACCAGGGTGAGGGAGATGTTGTGCAGCGACTGCTCAAGCTTCGGCGGGTAGGGCCAGGAGCGCAGGGCGAACCCTGCCAGAAGCGCGATGGTGGGCGGGAAGAGTATCGTCCGGCGCGCGATGGCCGGGAGGTCCAGCGTTCCTTCGCGGCCGTACATGGCGAGGATGACGGAACCGTAGGTGGAAAAGATCAGCATGGAGCCGAGCTGGTCGTAGATGATCAGGTGCGGCAGGCCGGCGGCACCGAAAAACGCCTGAACGATCGGGATGCCGAGGAAGGAGGTATTGCCGAGCGGAACGATCAGGAGCAGGACGCCGACCACGCTGCGCGGCCAGTGCCAGAGCCGCGAGCCGAGCAGAACCAGCGCCAGGGAAAAAAGGAGCATGCCCCAAGGTACCAGCAGGGGCACCAGCGCCGCGCGGGAAAACACGATCTGGGGCACCTTGAGGAGCACCAGGGCCGGCAGCGAGACGTAGAGCGCAAACATGTTGAGAACCTGGGGGGTGTCCTTCGGGAACGACTTGAGGCGCTGAAACAGCATCCCGAGCAGGACGAAGACCCCGATGAGTACGAAATTTTCCATAGCCGATCATTGCCTCGCTAAATTCCCCAGCCCCGTCAGTTCTCTCCCTTTGCCGCTCCAGCCGGCTCCACCTTACCTGAAAGGCAAACCACTTTGGGGAATCCGTAAAATAGCAGTGTTTTGCACATTGTCGAAGGGGAAAGTGGTATCCCGGTGCAAATTGCGTCATCCGAGGTACAACGGCAGCGCAGCGGGATTTGAATGAAGAAAGGCGGCCAGTGGCCGCCTTTCTGTTTAGGGCAGACGGTAGGTTGGGGTGAACAGCTCCATCGTGAACCCCAACATAGCAACGTTGGCGTTCACGATGAGACCGCTCACCGCCAACCTACAAAAAACAACAGACGGTGTTGAACTGTTCCCCGTTATTTCAAGCTGGACTGGGTACTAGTAGTGCGTTCCGCTAATAACGTTCAAAAACTGGCTAGGTGGGAGCGACCTCGTCCATTTTGTATTTCCAACGAAAAACGACTGGCTCCTGATTGATCTCATCGATTCCTTGGTATATTCGTTTAACCAACTCATCCTTGGAGTTGACTCGAATATACCTCAAGAAAGAACGGGCTATTTTGCTGAAAAACATTTCGATTAGATTGAGCCAAGAGCCATGCTTAGGGGTAAATACAAATTCAAACCGCCCAGGTTTTTTCTGTAAGTAAGCCTGGGTTTCCTTGGAAATATGGGCTGAATGGTTATCCAGAACCAATCGGATCTTCCACTCTTTCGGATAGTACTCATCCAGTTTATCGAGAAATTCGGTAAATTCACGACTGCGATGCCGTTCTTTGACCAAAGGAATGACATGGCCCGTATGCAAGTCGATGCCGGCAAGCAATGAAACCGTTCCAAGTCGCTTATATTCGTAATCCCGAGCCCTCGAAGAATATTTATTCGGAACCGGCATTAGTTCAGCAGCGATGTTTTTGATAGCCTGAATCCCGGGTTTTTCATCGTATGATACTGTCACACAAGAACGATCTGCATCAGCGTTAGCATTAATCATCTCAACATCTTTGTATACGCACAGAACATTGGCCATTTTTTCTTCAAATTCTGGGTCCTTACGTTCAAGGTAATAGCTTATTTTGTGTGGCTTGATTTTGTCTTTTGATAATATAGAATGCAATCTACCTTTTCCTAGCTTTGATAAATTGGAATAACCTTGTTCCTCGCAGTGTTTGCGTATATGCTTGATCAGCAAACTGTATGTCCATGTTTCAGAAGCATATCCAAGATCAGTGGGTTTATCGCATGCAATTGACAAGACCCAAGCCTTCGCATCATCTGTGATTCTAGTGGGGGGGCCAGGTCTAGGCAGATCTTTTAGTGCTTGAATGGGACCAAAAGCTAGAGCCTTGTCAATGCAACGTTCAACCAATGGCCTGCTGGTGCCGATTTCAACTGTTATGTCGGTTATACGCTCCCCGCCGCCATAGAGCAGAAGAATTTTTGCACGTTGCACCATTGCCATCGCTTCCGTTCTGCTTTGGCTGATTCGTTTAAGCTCTTCTTGTACTTCTGACGATAGACTCAATGCCGAACGCTTTGCCAAATGCCACCCCCTCATGAATTGATGCGGGGGATAATACCACAAAAGCAGAACTATTTAAATGTTATTTACGGAACGGACTACTAGTTGGTGGATGTTTGACTCGATCACGGTCAGTGTCGCCATACGATCAAAAAGCAAATCCATCAAAGAAAGCAGGAGAAGAATGATAAAACAGAAACAAACAGCAGAGCGGTATCCGGTGTTTACAGAAAATGCATTGCGGTGGCAGCTCCATCGCAGGAGCATGAGCGGATTGTCGAAAACAATGATCAAGTTGGAACAGCGAGTCTATGAGGACTCCGCTGCATTCGAAACGTGGTTGGAAGATTTAACGGCATGAGAGGAACAAAGAGGGTGCTGCTGTTCAGGGACGACACCCTAGCGGCGGAAACTGAAAGGAGAAGACATAGCAGTAAATAAAAACCGACACATAGGATGACTGACGACCCTAAACTACTTCAACTAAAATGCAACCAGTGCGCATATTTTGCCCACTGCATCACAGTCAAGAACATTGGAGAGCAGCGACAATGGAACAATTCAACGCAGTACAGCACCAAAACACGGCAAGTGGCAACAGGGACAGCCAGATCAAAATGCTCTCGAATTCAACAAGAGGAGAAGATAACCATGCCTCTCCAAACAATGGAGTAGTAATGGCGCATCTAGATGATCTCCACGAACCAAGCAATCTCTGGGACGGTTTTGCGGTAGAACCCGCCCATGGTACTTGGCACTGGATGAAGGATCTTCTCCTGTCCATTATCTGCTCTAACGACCCTCAATTGTTCAAGTATCTTGTGGGATGGATGGCAGCGATGGTCCAAAAACCCGACAGCGCGGGGCAAGTCGCACTGTTTCTCAATGGGGCGGGTGATACGGGGAAAGGGATGTTCATTCGGTTCATCAGTGACCTGATGGGTGAACATGTTTTCCATGTAACAGACCTCAAGCAGGTCACCGGAAGGTTCAATAGTCATCTCAAAGACTGCGTCCTCCTTGTTATGGAGGGAGCATTTAGCGCGGGGAACAACCGTGTCGAGAGCGTGTTGAAGACGTTGATATCTGAGTCAAGCATTGCGATAAAGCAGAAAGGGAAGGACATGCAAATCGTCCCTAATAAGTTTCACGTCATACTGTCTGGTAACGATAACAGGGTGCTGGATATAGCTGTTCGGAGGAGGCTCTGCGTGCTGAATGTCTCGAACGCACGCCAACATGATAACGAATACTTCAGCAAGATCGCGAAGGAAATGGCGGATGGTGGGCTGTCGGCAATGCTGTACGATCTTCAGCATTTCGACCTTGGCGGGTTTGATGTCAGAGATGTCCCACGGACACAAGGTTAGGTTCACCAGCGGTTGACGCATGAACCAGTGTGCCATGGCACCATAATCGACGGTTGTAGAGGAACCGTCGAAACAACATTTTTCAAGTTTTATAAATACATTTGAGGGTAACGGTTGCTGGTGGTTGTCTGATGCAGTTCCGATCAGCGCCACCACGCTGCCAGCCTCCAGAACCAACACAGCATAAAGGAGAAAGTCGAATGAAACTAATGACATTGGCACAAACAGCCGAGCAGTATCCAGCATTCACAGTGGAGTCTTTGCGGTGGCAGCTCCACCGTAGAAGCACAAGCGGGTTGTCGAAGGCAACTATCAAGGTGGGACGCCGAGTCTATGTGGATTCTGCCGCATTTGAAAACTGGTTGGAAAACCAGAGGGAGAACTGATACATGAGAGAAACCAAAAGGAAAGCCCCAGCACCTTGCAGGGTACTGGGGCTTAGAGGCGACATCGTCGGCAAAACGATATCTGAAACTGTTCATACCTTTATTTATGCTAACCGGAATAGCTCTCCCAGTCAAGATATTTGGCGAAATAAGCTGGCAGGGGGTGTCGCATGAGCGAGGATTTTCACAAATACCTGAACACCCTTTGCGGGGATTCACTGGTCACATTCCAGACCTACGATGATGATAAAAGCAGAAAAAGCCGCGAACTTAGCAGGATTATTCACGGGGCGACCGACGAACATGTCGCCAAGCTGAAAGCCCTGAACGAGCAGGGAGCAGGGATCAGCGTCATGGTCAACGAGGGTGACGGCAAAGGCAGGTCCGAAGGTAACGTGCTGAGTGCCCGTGCGGTGTTTCTCGACTTGGATGGCTCACCATTGGAACCGGTCTTGGCAACAGGACTGACACCGCACATGGTCGTCGAAAGTTCGGCAGATCGTTGGCATGTATACTGGAAAACAACGGGCTGCACCTTGGACCAGTTCACAGACCTTCAGAAACGAATTGCCAAACGGTTCAACGGGGACGATAAAATCTATGATCGTCCACGAGTAATGCGGATGGCTGGGACTTACCACAACAAGAAGGAGCCTTTTCTTTGTCGCATAACGGAGATCCACAACGACTTGCCGTGCTATACGGTCGAAGAGATAGTCATAGGACTGGGACTCCCTGAATGGGAAGAGGAGCAGAAAGAGGCGAAGACACCAACTACGCCTCCAAAGATCAACAGAACCGCAACCATAACAAAGGTGGAAAAGGCGCTCTCGCATATTGACCCGCGACCGCTGGAGTACGATGTGTGGTGTAAGGTTGCTTTCGCGATGCACAACGAGTTCGGGGGCGATGGGTACGGCGTCTTTAACGAATGGTCGAAGCGCGACCCCGAGAGGCACTCTGACACGTCAACCGACAAGTTCTGGAAAGGCATCAAGGGAACGACTACCACGCCGGTGACCGTCGGATTCATTTACCGGCTGGCAGCGGAATCGGGCTGGAGTGTCACGCCACCGTTTGTGGAGGAGTTCAATGTGGATCACTTTATTGCTTTCGATGCCGGAAGCACTCTGGTGATCAAAGAGACTGTGGACCCCGAAACTGACGACAAGATGTTGAGAAGATACAGTTTCATGGATTTCAAAAACATGCACTGCAACCAATTTGTCGAAGTAGGGTTTGACGACAGAGGAAACCCAAAGGTAGTCGCGAAGGGCAAAGCATGGATTGATCACCCTGACCGGCGGCAGTACGAAGGGTTGGTCATGTCCCCCGAAAAGGACTACAAGGGCTATTACAACCTCTGGAGAGGGTTCTCGGTGGAGCCTACTGTTGGTTCGTGGCAGAAGATGAAAGATCACATTCGGAAAATCATCTGTTCTAATGACCCGAAATTGTTCGCCTATGTCATTGGTTGGTTGGCGAGTATGGTGCAGTTTCCGGCAAGGGCGGGACAGGTTGCACTCGTACTGAAAGGCGGTAGAGGTACTGGCAAGGGAATGTTCGGGAACTGGCTGTGCAAACTACTGGGTTCGCACTCTCGCCACGTTACTCAAGGGAAGCATGTCACTGGCGAATTCAACGTCCATCTCCGTGACTGTGTGTTTCTTTTCGCTGACGAGGCTTTCTTTGCTGGCGACAAACAGGCAGAGAATGTCCTGAAATCACTGATAACAGAACCTGATATGTCAATTGTTGCGAAGGGGAAAGACCTCTTCTCAGCCCGTAATATGCTCCACATAATGATGGCAAGCAACAATGACTGGGTAGTACCGGCTGGGGCAGACGAACGCAGGTACTGTGTGTTGGAAGTATCCGGTGAACGTCAACAGGACATCCAGTATTTCCACGGCATTGAGGAAGAGATGAAATCCGGTGGGCTATCTGCAATGCTGTTTGATCTTCTGGAATACGACCTCAGCAGCTTTCAGGTGAGGACAGTTCCTCAAACCTCAGCTCTTCTCGAACAAAAGCTACAGTCTCTCGATCCCTTTATGTCGTGGTGGCTGAGTAGGCTTCAAGAAGGGACCGCTCTCGCCGACCTTAAAGAGTACTGGGGACCGACACCTTCGCAGTTGATGTACGATGACTACATCAAATCAGTAGCAAAGATTGGTGTGAACTGGAAGTGTTCCGACACTCAGTTTGGGATCAACTTCAAAAAGGTTCTTCCTGCCAAGGACTGCGTTAAGAAACAAATTAAATGTACCATCGACGTGCGTGATGAATATATGCGTGGTAAAAAGGTCAACCACTACATGCTTCCCGATCTGAAAAAGTGCAGGAAGTTGTTCGAAAATTATTTCGGACACAGCATCGAATGGGATGTAGCCAATGATGACCGGTCAGAAAGTGCAGTTACTGACTTCCTTTTCTCGGATGATCAGGATGATGCAGCATAATCATCTAGACAGAAGTTGCCAGTTACAGGTCGAGCTATACTCTACTCGACCTGTAACTGGTTGAATATACAGGGATGGATATACCTGACACACGTTTAGCACTCTGAAAGGCACAGGCAGATTCGCCTCACCATCCTCTCTTTGTTCTCTTAGTTTCTAAAAAGGTATATCAAGGTATGTCAGGTGTAACTAGCTGCATGATATCAGCAGGTTACAATCAGCGCAAGGTATGTATAAGGCATATCCTGCCAGACCCAAGGTGTATCCGTTCGAATCGCACTGGCTCATTCCTCACGAACATAAATACCTCCAGCAACACATCATCTGGAGGAACCAATGAACTATCCGAATGTTAAAAGATGCGACCAGTGCAGCTCCCTTTTCGCTCCGACGTGGCAGGATCAGTTGACCTGTACCTGTTGCCAACCTCTTACCGTAGACCCTGCCAAGCTCGAAATCATCCGAAGCTTGCCAAAAAAAGCATGGGGTGGCGTCAGACCGAGCCTGATCAAATAGCCAATGGTCACAGGCGGCGACACCAGATGCTGAACGATGGTGATCCTTAAACGATCACAGTACGGATGGCGGGGATACACCCAATCCGGTAACACCGAAGGACAAACAACCATCCACAACAATACCACAGGAGATAAAGATGGAAAAATGCAAACGATGTCAATGGCACAAGGACAACCTCACCGTTGTCTACGATGTAATAATGGAAATGGCCATGGGGATGGACCATGCAGATCTGATTACTGATTTCGAGCTTGCACTGTGTGGAAGCCAAGGCTGCAATGAGCCGACTCGTATCTACATGGATAAACATGGGGATGAGATAGCGAGGAAGGCACGTCTCTCATTGCGTCGCGACATGGGAATAGCGGAGTTCACTAAAACGTTTCCACACTGGGCAAAGGAGTTGGCAACGCAGGATAAAGCGATGTATGAAGCTCAGTGATATTTTAAATTAAATGCTCAACTTTCGCAGCAGGGCTATCAACTTCAACCCACTGAAATATCAGTGGTTTAATGGGTCACCAAGGCCGAAAGTAGCATCCTTGCCTTGAAAGGTAACGGCAATTCCGCCACGAACCGTTCAACCAGTTGCAGCATCAGTTCCTTGGTAAATCCGGCAAGTTTCTTCAGCGACTGCTCAAGTAACTTCAGTAGTAATGCCAGAGCTTCGACGAAGCTCGTCTGCCTGAGTTCATCGCAGGTGGCATGGAACAGGTTCCCGAGGGTCCGTGGATCGGCGTTCGTCCTTCTTACGAGCTCCAATATGATGTAGCGGCAGAGCACCACCGTCGTATGTGCAACCAGTGCATCGAAGGAGCGGCTCTGGCACTCCTTTGCCAGATTCAGAAACGACTTGGACATTTTGAAGAACACTTCGATATCCCAGCGCCGTCCATAGAGCCTGACAATCTCCTCGTCAGCCAAATCGGTGTCGGTTGAAAGAAGTCCAAGCCAGCTTTTTTTGCTTCTGTCTCGTACAAACACGATTTTTGCCGCAACGGGATTGCCCTTGTCATCCTCGCCGATGGTTACCATTACCGAGGCCAGGATTTTTGCCCGTCCAGGCCGCTTGCGGACCCAGTTGAACAGTTCCTTCAGGGTCATGCCATCTCCCTGGAAGGTGTAGCGGGTTTTCGAGTCCTTGAGCATGCAGATGGTGTGCATGCCCAAAGCATGAATCCGCCTGATCGTGGCGGGAGAAGAAAACCAGCTGTCAAACAGAAGGTGGCGCGCCTTGGTGCCGGCAGCCATGGCAATCTTTACCAGTTCCACCAGCACGTCGGGAGATTTTTTCATGCTTTCCTGTCGGCGCTTGTAGCCGTTGGTGCGCTTATCGAGGTCTTGGCGCATGGCAGCAAGGCGATTTTCTTCTTTCGCGGAACTCAGCATGGAGAAGAACATCGGCACGAAACTGTTGCCATCTGACCAGCCCAGGGTGAGCATTCTGAATCCCCGGTGATATCTCTTGGTGTTGTGGTCATGGACCCGGGCTAAAAGCTCCACGCGCTTGCTGCGGTCGCGGAGATACAGGGTGTCGTCGGCAATCAGTACCTTGGTGGTGGAATCGTCCGTCAGCGGCAAAAGTTTCTGTACGATGACCCTTGTACTGAGCAGAAGCAAAAACTTGCGCCAGTTAGAAGAGACGCAGTTCAAAAACCGGTAGACTACGTCCTTCCCGACGCCAGGCGGTATATCGGGAGTATCAGGCGTCGCCAGCAGACGAAACAGGTTCTTGCCGGTAAAAGCTATCGTCAGCAAAAACGGGAATAGCGTGTCCAGAGAGACGCCCTTGTCTTTTCTGATGTTGCTTTGCCGAAGGAGTTCGCCGAGCTTATGGTTGTGAAAGAACGAATTTATCTGATTCTCAACGGGTACAATCTCTGCTACTATGGGGCTCATAGCGTCGCCTTTTTGTATGGATGTATTTGCTGGGGAGCAAAGCCATTTTAATACAGATTGCGACGCTATTCTAGTTATAAATACAGTACGTTACACATTTTTACCAACTGCGAAAGTTGAGATGGGATAGGTCACTTTCAAGCCTTCAGCGAATGCCCTCACTTTCTCCTTGCGCTGGCCCACATTTACGGCGAGGATAACCACCCCCCTTTTGCGGTACCTGGCGAAAAGGGACTCCATGGCGGGCATCTCCTCGCGGCAGGAACTGCAACCGCCTACCCAGAAGTGGAGGATGGCCACCTTTCCCCTGAGGTCATCGGGAATCCGGATTGGGTGACCGCCCAGATCCGCCACGCTTACCCGTGGCGGAGTGTCCCCAATGCGCAGCGGCCCCCTGGCAAAAGCTGGTAGGATCAAGGGGGAAGCCAGCACAACCAGGGCCGCCACTGCAAGCAAAAGGCGCCGCGCGGCATTTGCTGGCAAAGGTTCCCGCAACATGTCGCCTCCCGTTTTGTGCACAGGCATACCTCCTAATCCCCGGCGACTGGCAGCAAACTCCCTTCGGGCGCCGCAGGGCCGGAAGCAAGTTCATGCTTCACTACGAAATGCCACTTCCAGACCTCGTAGAGGGCCGGATAGACAAGCAGCTCGAGCAGGAAAGAGGTGAAAATCCCGCCGATCATGGGTGCGGCAATATGCTTCATCACGTCGGCGCCGCTGTCGGTGGCCCACATGATCGGCACCAGGCCGAGGAACATGGTCGCAGTTGTCATGAATTTGGGGCGGATCCGCCTGGCTGCCCCTTCCACAATCGCTTCTCTGAGGCCGGCCAGGCTCCCAAGCCGGCCCGCGCGGCGCGCATCGTCATAGGCAAGGTCAAGGTAGAGGAGCATGAAGACGCCGGTTTCGGCATCCACCCCCAGGAGGGCGATGAGCCCGACCCAAACCCCGACGCTCAGGTGGTAGCCCAGAAGCCAGAGAAAGACAACGGCGCCGACGGCCGAGAACGGGACCGCCAGGATGATGAGCGCCGTTTTGACCAGCGATCGGGTGTTCAAATAGAGCAGCCCGATTATGAGCAGCAGCGTCACCGGCACCACCAGCGTCAGCCGTTCCTTCACCCGCTGCATCGCTTCGTACTGCCCGCTCCAGGCGACCGCGTAGCCCGGCGGCAGCTCCACCTCCCTCCTGATCAGCGGGCCGGCTTCGTCGATGTACCCCTGAGGGTCACGGCCGGCAAGGTCGATGTAGACATAGCCGGTCAAAAGTCCGTCCTCGTTGCGGATCATGGACGGGCCGCTGGCTACGCTCACCTCGGCCAATTCGCCCAAGGGGACCTGACGCGTACCCCCGTTCACCGGCACCAGCACCCGCCGCAGAGCGGGGAGGTCGCCGCGGAAATCGCGCTGGTAGCGGACATTGACCGCGTAGCGCTCGCGCCCCTGTATGGAGGTGGTGACATTCTCGCCGCCAATGGCGCTCTGCAGCACCGCCTGGGCTTCGTCCATGCTCAGGCCGTAGCGGGCCAGTTCATCCCGGTTCCATGAGATGTCGAGGAAATAACCGCCGCCGGTCCGCTCGGCAAAGACGCTGCGGGTGCCCCGCAGCGGGCGGAGAATCCCCTCCACCTGGGCGCCGACCTGCTCGATTCCCGTCAGGTCGGCGCCGCTTATCTTCAAGCCGAGCGGGGTGCGGATGCCGGTGGTCAGCATGTCGATGCGCCCCTTGATCGGCATGGTCCAGGCGTTGGAAACCCCGGGCAGCTTCAGGGCCTCGTCCAGCCGGTTGACCAGTTCCTCCCGTGAGATCCGGTCCGGCGTTATCCGCCTCAGCACGCTCTTCAGCCACCCAGGCGCCCAGCCCGAGTACCAGGTTTCCAGAGCGCGCCACTGCTCCGGTGGCTTGAGGATGATGACCGTCTCCAGCATCGATAGCGGTGCCGGGTCGGTCGGGGTCTCGGCCCGCCCCGCCTTTCCGAGCACTTGCGCAACTTCCGGGAACTTTGCGATGATCCGGTCGGTTGCCTGGAGCAGTTTCTGCGCCTCGCCTACCGAGATCCCCGGCATGGTGGAGGGCATGTACAGGAGGCTCCCCTCGTCCAACGGCGGCATGAACTCGCTGCCCAGCCTGAGCGCCACCGGTACGGTGGCAACGACG
>Ga0209430_1001456_pt1 | contig 17506 bp, 30 predicted proteins | sample BarGraIncub1133A_FD_184504 | JGI IMG/M metagenome (GOLD analysis project Ga0209430, IMG submission 184504) | Arctic peat soil microbial communities from Barrow, Alaska - Barrow Graham LP Incubations 11-33A (SPAdes) (version 2) | ecosystem: Environmental > Terrestrial > Soil > Wetlands > Peat... | reverse complement strand
CCTCCATATAGTTTTTGATACATTTATCTATATAGTCTATATGCATGGGTATTTAATTTATGACTATTCTATGATATACTTAGTATCATAAACAGTGCACTACACAGTACACGAACCAAGGACAAGTATATAACACTATATTTAATAGTTAGAAGGAGATTATTATGGGTAATGTAAAGACTAATACCATATGTGTCAGTTTACAAAAAGGTGGCGTAGGAAAATCGACAACGGTTGTATGTCTAGCAACTGCTTTGGCAAAGAAGAAGAAAAAAGTTCTCATCATAGACTTTGATCCTCAAGGGAATATCTCACTTTCAATAGGAATTAAACCTGAAGACATTGAGAAAACAATTTATGATGTATTTGTGGACAAGTATTCTATTAAAGATGTAATTATAAAAACAGATTATCAAGTTGATCTGATACCAAGTAATTTATCTTTAGCTAATTTTGATATGCTAGTTGAACATAATAGGGAAGAGTATGTTCCTGCCCACTGGTTGAAAAATGCTATTGCTGATATTAAAGACAACTATGATTTTATAATTATTGACTGCCCTCCCTCATTAGGGTGGTTAACAATTAATTGTTTATCTGCTACTGATGGAATAATAATACCTACTCCTCCAGAGCAATTTGCATTGTCAGGGTTGAATGATCTTCTCAAGACTGTAAAGATAGTTAAGGATGATTATAACCCCAATGTAGAAATCTATGGAGTTCTCATGACTATTTTTACAGCAAGGACGAACTTATCAAGCAATGTCTCCCAAGAGATTCAAAAGTTTTGTGAACAGCGAAACATTCATGTTTTTAAAACTGCTATAAGACGAAGTGTAAGGATAGGAGAGGCACAATTCGTAGGGCAACCACCAACTATATATTCACCTAATAATGATGCTGTAATGGACTATATGAGCTTTACAGATGAGGTATTAGCATTATGAGTGCAAAGAAGCTCGTTCAGGGAGTAGGGTTTGGTAAGAAGAAGGATACTGAACTGATTATTGTATTAGATACAGGGGTAGATACTATTAAGGATGTTGTTCGTGAAACTATACAAGATAATGTAGATGTTGGTGAAATAGTAAATGAACATGATAGTGTTGAAGAAGGTATCCTAAAGACAGACGAGTATAGTGTATCGAGTAATACCCTAACTATGGAACAGAGTAGTACACTAAGTACTACACTAGAAACCCCCATTAATACAATTCAATCTCCTATGAAATATAGTGTACAGATACCAATTAAAAATGAAAAGTTTTCATCAAGATTGGTTGCAAATGTTACAAAAAAACAAAAGACATTTGTACAAGAGATGAGTAAGAAATTTGAGAACGAGTCCTCGTTTGTAAGATTTATGATTTCTAGCTTCATGAAGGATATAGATTTCAAGGAAAACAAAGCAGGGAAGTAATATGAAATACAAAGGCCCAGTCGAAAACATACAATTAGTATGATCGACTGGGCTTATTTTTTACTTATTGTGGATAACATTTTTATTTTAGAATATTTATCCACAAGAGGGTATTTGATGCTATAATAGAAAGCATATTAGACATCTATGAATTATTCCTAACATTGAAGGAGATTCGTGTCGAGATGTAGAATATATGAATTTAGTCTCATAAATTAAACGAAGCCATCTAGTCCTGTAAGACCAAATGGCTTCTAATCTAGCAAATGTTCTGCGCACATCGGCTTCGACTTCTTTAATTATGATTATAACTAAGTATCACAGAAAAATCAAGGTTATACTTAGATATTAATTTAGTAAATGTTGTCAATGGTTGGTAGTGTGTAGAAAATACGCTACCAACCATTTTTATTATCTTTTATTAAAAGTGAACATGCAAAAACCCTCTGTAAACGTCCTGTCGGCAAAACGTTCATTTACAGAGGGTCAAGAAGACTAGATGAAATTTCTATGTGCTCAGTATATCAAAAAAATAGAAAGTTGTCTACCTTCTAGCATTGCTATTCAAAAATTTAGTGCTAGAAAGAGGGTTTTTTATTTTGTTTAGATTACCTAGACCACAGAAAAACTACATGGAAGTACCTAATATTGTATTTGATGAGTTAATTCCTAGAATAAGTAATCTAGCAGCTTTAAAATGTTATCTTCTCATGATTAGAAAAACGTGGGGATTTTCCAAGAGTGGTGACTGGATAAGCATCTCTCAACTAGTTAGTCTTACAGGGCTATCAAAACCTAGTGTCATAACTGGAATGAAATGGTTAGAAGATGAAGGATATCTATGGTCAGCGAAGTTGGGTAAATTGGGAAATATGAAAAAAATGTATTTCTTATGTTCAGAGGAAACTGAAGAGGTTGAAAATATGCACAAAACAGGAATGATCAGTGCAGAGAAATTATATGAAATTATGATGGAAGAAAGAAAATGCTAAAATGTCAAGTAGTCAAAATTCTTTACTAGGTAGAGTGTACTTATCCACAGAAAATAGTAGTAAAGAATTTTGACTAGTAAAGAATTTTAACTAGCGACTAGTAAAGAATTTTGACATACAAAAGACACTAATACAAGGCTTATATATCTTACTATTAATTCGCGTGAAGGGGAAAGTTATCCACAGGGGAATTTTGTCACTGTGATATTTTATATGCCCCTTTATAATTAATAATTCTTCCGATGAGTGGTTTGGTTGTGGAATACTCATCAGCTAATTCTCTCTGAGTATATGTTCCACTTTTGTATTTTTCTCTGATTTCTATCACTTGATCATCAGTAATTTTCTTATTTGATTCGCTAATTTTGCGTTTTCGTTCTTCAGAGTGATGTTTTCCATACATATAACTCTTCTCGCCCTTTTTAGATTCACTCATTCTTTTCTTAGTCTCTTCTGTTTTATGACTTCCTTTGCTTGTTTCACTAATTTTACGCTTAGTCTCATCTGTACGTTGTACACCAAAATTAGGATTATTTTCGCCAGAATTAGATTCTCTTAATTTTTGTCTAGTTTCTTCTGAAACAATTCTTCCCTTACCTATCTCACTTAATTTATATTTAGTTTCATCTGACATTATTTTACCAGTATGCCATATGCTTAATTTAAGTTTATGTTCTTCTGTTAATTTTCTACCAATTTGCCATTCACTCATTTTGAGTAAAGCATCTTTAGTATGTGTTCTCCCTGTATTTAATTTACTTAATTGTTTTTTAACTTTCTCTGAGACATGAGTCCCATACATTGGGTTGCTTTCACCTTTATGCGACTCACTTATTTTACGCTTATGTTCTTCAGAAAAATGTAATCCTGCATTACTACCACCTCCAAAACTAATATTATAATAATCATCACTATTTACAGCATTGTGTTCTTTAATAAAATTTATTTCTAGTGTGTTAAGTTCTTCTTTGGAATCAGCAATTGCAATTATTTCTCTTGAGAAGTTTTCTTTGCCATACTTTTTTACTGCTTGTTTCAATATCTTTCCGCTACCCAAATATCCTTTTAAGTTTCTATCGAACATTTTTTGTCCTATGTATTTTTTATTATTTATTATGTTCATGGTTATATATATGAAACCGTATGCTTCCTTGTCTAAATTATTATCCAGTATATACTCAATAGTTAATCCGTTTTCTAACATAAACTCAACCCTCCTCTCAAAATAAACATACTTACCACTACCTATATTATACTACTAATTCATGTTAAAGTCAAATTAATATTATATATATTTAGTATAATTATGTAAATTAATATACAAAAAAATATACCCGACCCAACATCAGTCAGTCCAGATATACCTAATACCATTAACTTATTCCAATACCCTCAATATACTTCCCTATTTCTTCATCTGAAAACCCAAACATTTTCCCAAGCACCCAATGGTCATAAGCAGTTTTTGGTTTACTGGGAGAACTTTTTATAACTTCAAGCAAGTATTCATGTTTGTAAATATATACCGTAGTCCAGCCTTCACAAAGATATTCTGAATAGAATTTGAGACCATCTGTACCTTCAATGGTTTTCTTTACTTGTTCTAAGTATCTATCCTGCATTGGCATCATCGCTACTGGTTTACAGCCTGTTTTTATTACATAGCAAAAAGCATTTAATTGACCGAATATAACCCCAGTTAGGTAGTTTGCATCTTCTTCCATTCTATTTTCTCCTTCATTACTTAAATTCTAATTTTAATAATATTGATAACCTACCGCCTATCCAGTAAATTATCAATATTGTTTAATTATATTTATGCAAAATACAAAACGATATCATCATGGTATATAGTTGTATCTATCATTTTAGTTGTTAACGGTGTAAAATCATGAGTAGAAATAATCAATTGTTTCTTATTCAATTCTGGAACAAGAAATACAATAATATTTTCTCCATTAATATTTGCAGGAAACCCTTCACGTCCTGCAATATTTCCACCTATAACACTAGGCATAAAAGCTAATTTATTAAATGCAAAACTACCACATCTAATACTTATTACATCTTTATTATCGGTATTCATATTGCATATGTATTGATATAATACCCACCTTACATCACCGAGATAGTTAATTTGCTTAATACTATTCCATTTCTCTGATATTCTCTGTAAAACAACTTCCATACTGTCAAAATTGTCGCCAGTTTTAGTATCAATTCCTAACTCGTCTAATAAAGTTATAATATTCATTATTTTTATCCCCTTTTAATTTATTTATGGTTGCTACTTAGCACACCTTTATGGGTTATTTATATAAACGCTCGATAGGAAAGCATTAATACCATTAGTAAAACTTTATCCTAACACCCTCTACTACAGACCCAAAGCACTTCACTAGTCCTAATCGAACCACAAATTTCTTCTTTCTGCTCCTGTCTTTCCATATAACCCATACATTCAGAACATAAACCATTATCATTGCAATATTTTTCATGCTCAATTTGCATCATTTCCAACAATGCTTTTTTATCTATTAACTCATAGAATGGTCTTTTACCATTTAGAATCTGAAACCACTCAACATCTTGTGGTGAATATTCAAGAAAATCCTCAATATCAATAACTTCTTTCATAATATACATCATTTCCTTTCATATTATATATATTATTTATCTCTTATATATTAGGCAGATAAAAATCACAGATATATCTAACTGCATTTTCTAAAGTCACACATCTTTTACTAACACACAATTCCATCCAAGGATGACTCTTATCTTTGCCAAAACCAATGACAGGAATATCCCATACATCATGTGCCATACAAAGTTCCATAGCAGTACCAATGCTATCAGGGAAATCAAGATTAACTAGAATTAAATTGCTTGTTTTAACCATTTGTAGATCAAACTTTTTAACCTCATTTTCTGTATAAGAATCTGGACTCATTTCAAAGTTGTAGAAATCAACAGGATTAATTGTATGTATCGGTATAAATGTTTCTTCATTGAATAATTTAGACGCTTCTACTCTCCAATTATTCATAGACTCAAAAGTTAGTCCACTCATTTTACCCGCCAGATAGACTTTAAACTTTTTCAATTAAACATCTCCTCCAATACTTTATATAACTCTCTAACCGTCCCACTATTGTCAACGACATAATCAAAATCAAAATCATCTAAATCAGATTCAGAAACATGTTTTTCAAATTCGTCATCCTGAATATCATTGAACTTAGGTCTAACAACCCTTATTGTTGTAATCTTATCAATTAACGCATTTTGTAAAAGAATATTAAAGTAGTCATAATTAACCAACTCTCGAAAACTTTCCACGATAACTATAGAATCTTTGGTCGCATGTGGTTTAATGTCTCTTTCCCATATCCTTCTAGCCATATGATAAGGATAAAATTCTGTTCCTATGCGATAAACTTCTCCCATAAATATACGACTTTCTAATGTATCTACTCCATTCCAGTAAAAATCATTTTTGGCTATTTCTCTTATGTAGGTTGATAAACTACATCTAATTACGTGATTATTTTTATTTAGAATCTCTTCTATGATTTTGGAAACAGTTCCCTTACCAGAGTGTGCCTTACCACTGATAAGCATTATTTGCATTAAATCTCTCCTCCTAAACACAACTCAACAAAATGTGGTAATGTCAAAACCCAAGTACAAAATGCTTTCCATTCTGGTAAACGATGTCCCTTCCTTTGACTATAAACTGCTTTTAATGATCTATAATTTGTAGTTAACCTTGCAGTCAATTCAAACCCTGCTGGATTAGAATAAAGCAATTTTAAATAATCTTCTTTATTTTGACTATCATTATATAGTTCTTTTAACTCCTGCATTATATTAATAATTCTATAATCAACATATTCATTATATTGTTTTGATAAATCCATTTTAGCTATTCTGTGCATTGTAGATTGACTAGAAACAAACTCAATGAACCTGTATCTCTCTAATTCCACCCATGCTTTGTTTGAAAAGGTTAAATCAAAATTAACTCTAATTCCAGTGAGAAATTGATCATGGCCTTCACCTTTTTTGCTATTACCTAACGCTAGGACTGTTCCTGTGACATCAGAATTAGTTTCTGATGTATTAATTGCCATTGGATATTTAGAAGCCTTAATGGACTCTTCTAGGTCATAAACTTTAACATTTTCTATTTTCAATTAGCAATATCTCCTTTCTATCTTATGTATTGGTGTTTATATCGTCTTTTAACTATTAAGTTCTTCTTATTAATTTCTTTTGCAAACTGTGGAATCATATTATCTTTCATTATCATTTTACTTGCTTGTACGTATGCTTCTTTTAAATTATTTGCTTCGCAAGTAGTGATATACTCTATACTCGATTTATAATTATATTTAATAGAATAACTATTCATTATATCTCCTTTCTAATCTAATTTTATATAAATACCCTTTTTGTGATAAACACATTTACTACTATATGTACAACCACTGGTACAAGTTCTCATGTAATAATCCAAGGGTGACAAACATGCACTATAATTCTTATGGCTCTCAATGCCATTCTTAATCATTTCTAATTCAATTTCTGGTATATCTTTCTGACTATCCTGACTTTCACTCTCTGCTTCAAAATCACCTACATAAACAAGGACATCTGGAGCACATTCAATAATATCACCATCTGCAAACTCAACTTTATAAAAGCATTGGATGCGAGTTCTTGATCGACTAACTACTTTGCACTCCTGTTTATTTTGAGATTCTATTACGCTACCTAAATATACAAGAACATCCCCAATTTCATAAAGATACTCAGTATTTATTGTTGCTTTTTTAGATTGTGATCTTGGTTTCTTTTTAGATGTTTTTGTTAATAGGTTTTTACTTGCCAATTTAACTCATCCTCCTTTCCCAATTTCATTAATATTTATACCATAATTATATTATATTACAGTTATAAAGTCAACCTCAATACTGTAGAAATCCAGAAACTTCAACATTCATAAATTCAGTAATATCTTCATCTTTACTATCATCGGGGAATGAACAATATAAATGAGTATTGCTAGGCATATCTTGCATATGTCTAATCTCTTGATCATCTAGTATCACTAAAATAGGAACTTCTTGAGAATCATAAATTGTATTACCAATTTTAACTTTCATTACTATCTCTCCTATCTCATATTCTTAGCTCTAATTAGCCAAGTCTCTTTAACTTTATTACATTTGGAGCATATGTATTTCATCTTTGTCCCTTCACCTCTGATTAATACTTTTACCCCTGTAAAAACATAATTATGATCTCTACAGAATAATTGTTTAAGCCATTTTAGTATTGTAATCAATCTCCTTATATAATGAAATTTATCATTTATCCTCTGGAATATCATCATAAAAATATATAGTCCATTGTTGATTTTCCTCTTTAATAAAAGAATCTGAGGTTGCAATAAAAACAGAATTACCTTTGTCATTTTTAGATATCTCACCTGAAGGTGTATATATTCTGAATCTATTGTCCTTTTTTAATTCTGAAAATTTAACTTCTTCCCAACAATCATTTATAAATATTTCGGCTTCTTTCATTATTATTCCTCCTTTAAAATGTGTTATTCAATCTACAGTTTGCTTTAATAATTTAACACCATAATTTGAGCCACGTTTGCAAAATGTCCAATTACCTTTAATGATACCTTTATGTATATCAGCATTTTGAACCATATTAAGAATATCAGTCATGAACAAATTATAAGATTTATTATCAATTTGAGAAACTAGATTAAAGTTTGCTGCACTCCTTCCTCTAGACATTCCCTCAAGATATAAAGTATCATCAAACTCAAAATTCTCTTTCCAAACAATTGATTCTACTTGTGTATATCTTAAACTATCTTTCCTCTCCTGAATTTCTGATAATCTATCTTGGTACTCAAAAAGTTGGTTTAAATAGTTTGGGTTTGATTCTTTAGTATAACGATTAAATTCATCTGGTTTATGAACCCAATCATTCACTTGTTTATTTTCTAAGGTATCCCACCATATAATATTAGAGTTTTCTGTTCCTTCTTCATAAGAGTAATTGCAATAACTCTGCATATTTTCGTCTCCATATGAAAAGGGAATCATTAATAATTTTTTCTTCTTAGTCATTTATTCATCCTCCTTTATCATGTCGTAAATAATATTTCCACACTCACCACTAAGATTACTTGACAATAATCTTAATCTTCCAATTTGTATTCTGTCTAGTTTTGGGAACAGATTTAATAACTGTTTAATTTCAGATACAATTTCAAACACATCCATCTATTATGGTCTTCCTTTCCTTTAAAATTATTATTTAGACGTAATTCCGATACTTAATTTAATCTCTTCCATCCACTCGTGATCACAATCTGGACAATAAAGGTCTATTTCCATTACTTCATTTACACTTGGATAGCTTAAATATTGATCGTATTCAAATGTTACTTTGCATTTTGGGCAAATGCATTCGATTTCTACTCCCTCTAGGTAGAATCTTTTTATGTCTAATTCTCCTTCTAATTTACCAGTTATTTTAATCATTGTTTAACTCCTTTCTACCCCTATGAAATTCTGCTTTTATGGGAATACAGCATTATATGGTAAAACAGCCATTTTTACTAGTGTTTTTGATAAATATGATAACCAACCTCTAGAAGTGGCTTGTAGTAAGGGTTCTAGAGGTTGTAGTTTTAATTTTTACTATTTTGGATTCTTAAATATTGCTACCTTAAAGAAATTTTGGTTTTATGGGGTTGTTGGATAAATACCTAACTATTGATATAAGGTTGTTTATTTAGATTAGTCATTAAATTCTTTTTCAAATCTTTCATCCATTGCATTTTGAATAGCAATAGGAATATTACTTTCTTGCAACCATTGGTCGAATTTATGATAAACACTATTATCAAGAAAACTTTCCTTACCTAATTGAATTAAGTATTTTTCATAAGTTTTATATTGTTCTTCAGTATACATATCTTTCCCTCCTTCCTAATGTATATAAATTATAAAAGGTGATATACTAACTTTGCTTGAAGGCTATCAAGTAAGACATCTGAAATAGAATGGATCCTGTTTTGGAGGAGATAAAGGCAGTATTGAACACCCTGCCTTTATCTCTGTCTAAATATTAGAAGCAAATATCAGTTTCATGGGGTTTTAGTCAATTCTTTATCAATAGACTCATTCCAACATTCTGCACAACTTATTACTCTATGACATTCGTTATACTTGATAAATTTACTAAAACCTTGTGGACACCTTTGATATTGATCGCAATAAACTCCATACTTTGAATTATTAATAGTTAGATAATGAAGTGCTAAATTATATTTATCTTCCATCATTAGTCCTCCTTTATAAATTCAATAATATCTAGTATTGCATAAGTCCTTGGAGCATCTTTATCAATATCCCATACATCCATTAACCATTGATCTGTTTTATGAAAATCTGTATGACCATACAATACTTTTAGAGGAATAATTGTTCTAACTCCAACTTCCCCTTCCCAATTCTTATATTTTACTTTTATTGGTTTGTATACTTCCTGAGTTTCTAATTTATCAACTCTTGAAATACTTTTCATAGATTTTCCAATTAAATTCCCTGTACTTTTGGTATGACTACTAGCATCTTTTAACATTTCATTGAACATATCTTGACCACTTTTCATGGTTCAACATCCTTTCTTAATTTTAGTTTGAAGGGAAAGCATCAAACCTTCCCAGTACTCATAAATCCACCCTCACCTCGTAATGTGGCAACTAATTTATCTGTAATTTGCAAATCAAACTTCTCAACCTTTTTAAATACCATTTGTGCAATCCTATCTCCTTTTTTGATAAGGAAAGGTTCATTACTCATATTAATAAGAACTACACCTAAGTCACCTCTGTAGTCTTCATCAATCGTTCCGGGTGAATTAACAATTGATATCCCATGCTTTAATGCCAATCCACTTCTAGGTCTAATTTGTGCTTCCATATCTAGTGGTAATTCTATATGTAATCCTGTTTTAATTAAGATCCTACCTAATGAGTTTAATACAATTGGAAATTCATAAGTTTCTTTCAGATTTTCAGGCCATGAAAATTTCCATGCTCTTAAATCCATACCAGAAGCACATTCAGATTCATATTTTGGTAATACTACATCTTCTCCATCTACTGTACAATTAATATTCATTTATTAATCTCCTTTATATTATATTTATTCCATTAACTTAATTACAGTACCTTGTCTTAAACTTTTCTTAACATCAATAATCCTCTGATTAGAACTTCCTCTAAATGATAATGTAATATCCTTTTGTTCCAATACAAACTTTCCATCAACCAAAACATCACATAATTTAAGTAAGTCAATTGTATCTGGATCATTACTATTTCTAATCATTTCATATGTAAATCCAGTGTAACACCATATATTTATATTATTTAGTTCACTCTTAGCAAATTCAATAAACTCAACTAATTCTTTTGCAGAGAACATTGGATCTCCACCACTCAATGTAATTCCTTGAATAAGGGGATTATTTTTTATATCATCAATTACTTTCCATTGTAATTCTTCGTCAAATTCAACTCCTCTCTTAAAATTATGTGTTTCTGGATTCTGACATCCTTTACAGAAGTGGCGACAACCACTAATAAAAATGGTTGTCCTGATTCCTATTCCATCCACTAAACTTTCATTTACAAGTCCACTTATATACATTTATTCACCCTTTGTAAAGTCTGTAAATAATGAATGCTTTACCCTATCATTTATTTCTTGCTTCTTCCCTTCATTAAAGTTTCTAAAGTCTGTGCTTAAATATCCTGTAACCCTTCGTAGTTGTTGGATATTCTCACTCATGCAAATAGGGCAAGCATTATTAAATTCACTTTGATAACCACAATTTAAGCAAGAATCAATAGGAAAGTTAAATGCCATGTAAGGAATATCTAATGCCATTGCAAAATCAATAATCTTTTCTACTGCTTCTTCGTTATGAATAATTGAACTGTCTAATTCAACATATGTAATGCAACCACCAGTAGGATACTTACAAAATGGAGCTTCTACTTTTAACTTATCAAAGATTGAAATCTCTTGCCATACTGGAACATGATGTGAATTAGTAAGATAATCTTTTTCTGTGACATTAGGAATGACTCCAAACTCTTTTTTAAGTCCCGACATCATTGTTTTACATAAGTTTTCTGCTGGAGTTGCATAAAGACTAAAGTTTAAATTATGTTTAACATTAGATTGTTTTGCAAATTCCCACATATGTACAATTACTTCTAATGCAAACGCTTTAATCTCTTCTGATTCAGCATGATTCTTTCCAAACAATGCTTGACACATTTCTGCAACCCCAATATATCCAATTGCATTAGTCCCATGTTTCATTGCTTCATATACACCATTTTTCAAAGCACTTTCTGCATCTGCTACTGTTCCATTCTTGTACATAAATGGTGCTGATTTAACTGATTGATTGCAAATATGATAAAACCTATCAACTAATGCTTCAACAGTTATTTCTAATACTTCATCTAATTCTTTCCAGAATCCATTCAAATCTAACTCATTACCTAAACAAATACCATGTTTAATTCCTAACTTTGGCAAATCAATTGTAACTGGTGAAATATTACCTCTTCCAATCTTAGAGAACCCTAATCCATGAACATCATCACCTATAGAAGTCCGGCAGCCCATAGTAGACATAAATGTATTTGGATCATTCTCATCCTCAATGTTACTACTAAAATCTCCATTCACCCAGTTAGGATAAATCCTCTTACACATTGATTTAATTGCTAACTTCTTTAAATCATAGTTTGGAGTTCCTGCAATATCATTTGTTCCTTTTTTATATTGGAAAATACTAATTGGGAAGATACTTGTAGTATGGTGTTTACCAATTCCATCAAGACTGGCCTTTAACAGCCACTCAGAAACCATCCTTCCTTCCGTTGTAATGTCTCTACCATAGTTTACTGAGGTAAACGGTAACTGTGAGCCGGGACGTGATTCTAGAGTGTTTAGATTATGAAACATTGCTTGAGCAGATTGTAGTCCATCCTTATCTAATTCTAACAAAGCGTAATTTGTTGCCTTTGGAAATTTATATTGTAGATAGCTTACATTATCTAATCTAACTTCTAATTCGCTTTCATTAATAAATTCTTTTGGGTCTTTAATTCCATCAAAATAGAATAATCCTTTGCAGAATAACTTTTTAAATGATTTGGCAACAAAAGGAGCAAGATCAATATCTAAATGAATGCTACCGACACCTCCGAACTGGATCTGCGATTGACACTGAAAAATAACTGCTACTAATTGCATTGCACTTCCAATTGAATTCGCTCCCCTTACATCACCATTTCTAGTTGTAAAGCCATCAGTCAATAATTTTCCTAGGTCAATATACAAGCAGTTATGCATTCCAATATCATAGGAATCAAAGTCATGGATATAAATTCTATTGTCTTTAAATGCTTCAGCAACATCACTTCTAAGTAAATTCTTCATTGCAAAATCTTTATGTAATAATCCTGCACTTTCGAACTTTCTTCCACCGAAAGAATATTCATCTACGTTGGCATTAGAATTTTGAATGTTACTACAGAGGAGAATTTTCTCAATCTTCTTATTTAACTCTGTATTTTTTTGTCTTACTTCACTTCGTTTATTTCTATATGTAATAAATTCTTTTGCTACATCTTTTCTTGCACTTGCCATTAATTTAAGTTCTACTAAATCTTGAATTTCTTCAACATTCATGTCCTTTTTGTCTATTTTACTTACTTTATCTGATATATCAACAGCTAATGCCTCATCAATACCTTTTTCTGTACGAATCATTGCTAATTTAATTGCATTAGTGATTTTGTCCTTGTCAAATGTGATAATTCTACCATCCCTTTTTGTAACTTTGTTCATTTATTTCCTCCTATATTATTATTTATTGTTCTTTAACCGTTTAGCATATCCACTAAAATAAGTATCTAGCATAATTTCTCTAAATCCATTTGAATTAACCATCTCAACATATTTCCCTGAACAACTTACCATTGTATATTTCTCTCCCATAATATAACCTTCGCATTCCTTAATACATTCGAGCATGATTTTAATTATGTAACATCCTCTTCCTTAACAATTAATTTCTTCATTTACTACCCATTGCCATTTATAATTATTTGACTCTTTGCAGATATTCCAGAACTTGATAAATACCTGATCTTCACTTTTATCAGCTAAGAATCTATGACAATGACTTGCTTTTGGACAATCATAAAGATTCTCACACATGGACAAATCAGACAACTATTACTCACCTTCCTTATGATTTTTATTAAACCACTCTTGACCATAAACTTTTAATACTTTCTGCTTATAATATGTAACAGTGTCATCTGATTCGTCCACGATGTACTTGAAATTTATTCTATCTCGGTAGTCATATTCTTCCTTACTGCAAACAATCCAATTTTCCATCATTTCGCCTCCTTATTTACCACAATATTTAATAACTTCATCCATGATTAATGCGTCTTCTAAAACATTAAATTCAACAAGTTCTTCCTCAGTTAATCCACTATTCATTTTCTTAGATTTTAACTCCACAAAACGTTGCTTAGGTGTAAAACTCATTATGTATTCCTTCTTTCATATTATATTTTTGTAATCCCATAAAAACCTGATTTTAACCTATTTTGGGTTTCTGAAACCCTTGCTACAAGCCACTTTCAGAGGTGTGATAATATGGTATAATGTAATTTACATGATAATACACCTTCATTTCGTTCAGAATTTTGTTTTGTCGGTTGACATCTCCTTATGTATATAAGTATAGCATATGGGGTATATTAAGTCAAATATATTATTTATTATTTGTTAAAAAGTAATTATTGTCCATTGGGTTAAGATATCTTCTTGTTCTGATAGAGTTTCATAAATCCCTTTCCCTTTTTCATCCTTTCCCATAAACTTCTTTTTATTTCTAGGCTCTTTAGTAATGGTTTTAATCATATCAAACTGTTCAAATTTATTTGCTTTATATTTTCTTGTATCTGTTTTTATAACCTCAATACTTCCATCATTAATTCTGTAAATAGTTGCTATTGGTGAATATTTAGTGTTTAAATCAATTACAACTCCATAATCTGAAGGTATATTTTCTTTCATGGACTTTACATACCCTAATAATTCAACCTCATTTCTTATTTGGTCTCTAATGTTTAATGATTCATCAGGGATTGACTCCCATAACCCTAACAAAATATTATCAACATCTAATTCTACATAGGTTTTGTCTGTTGATCTTGAATATTTCTCAATTAACTCTAATGGTAGATTAGCAGAAACAGCCTTTTCTTTAGATATTTGCTTAGAACCACCTAATAAATCAAAATACTCATTAAATGTCTGTATTTTTTTAATCTCTGCGAAATCTCTAAAGTAACCTAGTTTAACTAAAATATCAAATTGTCTTGAATTAACCTTAGTTGCCTTAATATCACGTAGTAATAGATAAAAGTTATTATATTTCTTCTTTGATAGTTTTAGCAGAGTATGTGCCATTTCTTTGTTTAGAAACTTAATTGATAACATTTCTGGATAAATGGTCTTATTCTCTTTATCTGCTAGAAATTTAGTATTATCTAGTCCGAATTTATATTCTCCTTCTTTAATTCCAAAACCCTCAACCATTTCCTTCTTGAATAATGCCACCTTATCTTTATTTCCCTTGTCAGAATATGATTGTAGCATTACTTCATAAAATTCATAAGGATAATGAGACTTTAAATATGCACAATATGCTGAGTCAATAGCATAACTCAAAGCGTGAGAAGCATTAAAGCTATAATTCACAGAATCAGCAATGATCGTCCAAATATTTTCACTCTTTTCTAGTGCTAATTCTTCTGAAATGCTCTCTTCTAGTACGAGTTTACTACTAAATCCATCTAAGAATCTCTCTTTCAAAGGCATGATAATCTCTGCTTTTTTCTTACTGATAGCTTTTAATATACCATAACTCTCATCCATTGGAAATCCTGCATATCCTAATGCTGCCATTGTCTGCTCTTGATACAATACAAAGGAGAATGGCATTTCCTCAGTCTGAATTAATTTATCAAAACTTGGAGTATCATAATCAAATGGTTTTCTTGTTTCGAAGGTATGATACATAGATTTAAACCCCGGCCTAATGGCTGCAATGAATGCTGTAAGCTCTGAGATATTCTTAGGCTTATATCTCATTGCTTTTTGTGTTGTAGAGGATTTCTCAACTTGATTAATACCAATAGTTAAACCCTTTGCATACATACCCCATGTCTTTTTATCATCTTTAATAATTGTTAATAACTCATTTACTGTATGAGGAGTGATACCAATTCTTTTATAAATCTTGTCAATTAAAAGAACAACATCAACTTTAAGTAAGTCATTCTTTAAGAACTTATATTTATCGGCAACTCCTCCATCAATTACAGTTGTGACTACTTCTTTTTTTGTTGATTCACTTTTACATTTAATCAACCCTATATCTTCTTTAATGTTCCCTTGATACAACAAATATCCGCATGGGTGTGCAGATTTAGAAGCGATAATACCCATGTACTTTTCCGAACCTTCAAGAATTGCATGATGTTTTTCTTCAACATAATCATAGACATTGATCAAATCTCTATCATCATCGTCTGCATATTTTAAATCTCTTTCATACTTCTCGATTTGAGCAGTTATTTCATTAGCTACATCAAAAGGCATACTCTGTGACTTTGCATATAATTTGAAAGCTGATTTAATCTTAAATTTACCATAAGCAATCATAGGGTATGCGTGACCTTCTCCAAGGATTTTATCTTGTGCTTGAACAAATATTTCAGGTGTTCCACAATTCAAATCTAAGTCAGGTAAACTCTTAGTTTGTAAAATTCTTGTCTCACTCATAAACCTTTCAGGATATAGTTTTACAGGTGATGAGACCCTATCTACTTTACTGAATCCTAATAGTGTATTTGTAATGAATGATACTCCTGAACCACGACCACTATTTGTAATGATTCCTCCATCTTTAATTGCTTGTTTTACAATTTCATAATCCATTAAGAAATAGTCTGCCATGCTAGTATTTCTAACAATGTTAATTTCCTTTTGAATCTCTGTAAGATAAGTTTTATGTTTGTTTTTATCAATACCTTTGCTAAATTCTTTCCATTGTTTAGTCAATAATGTTGTATAAATTTTGTTCCTTTCATCTTGAGATAAGTCAGGATATAAGGATGGAAGTTTAATATTTTTATCAAATTCTATGTCTTCAAAGTCAAGGAAAACCTTTGTATTATTCATTGCTTGCATTATTTGTTCATCAGTTAATACACCTTGATCTACAAATCTTTGATATGCTGTATCACCATCTGGATAATCTAGAAACCATCCTTCCTCACCTTCATATCTTATCCCCCTAGCCTCTAGAACGTCATCTCTACCCTGTGCTTGGTCTGGATAGATATAGTGACTGTCACATCCCATGATGGTCTTTAAACCTAAATCAATTATCCTCTTATTGATATCACGTTGAATGTCTGTGTCATGATATTGCAACTCAAGCATAAAATTGTCTCCAAAATGATTATGTAGTTTAGTCACAATTTCTTCAATATCTTCGTACTTCCAAAAAGCTAAACACGCAGATGTCAAAAAGGTTTCCTTTGGTGGTAAGGATAATAATAATTCAAGGTCTACCCTTGGTTTATAATAGTATCCATCAATATTTGCTTCTGATAGAATACGATTAATTGCTTTTCTTCCAATCTCTGAACGAGCATACATACAAATATGACTATTAGTTCTATCTTTTTCAAACCTATCTTTAACCCAATATGCTTCAGCCCCAAAGATAAATTTAAGTTTATATTTTTTTGCCATTTCATAAACTTCATAATACCTTCCTTGAAATCCATGTTCACATGAAGATAAAATATTATGTCCTAATTCAACTGCTCTTTTAGCATAATCCTCAATTACCATAGCACTATCAGCAG
>Ga0209430_1001455_pt1 | contig 17507 bp, 19 predicted proteins | sample BarGraIncub1133A_FD_184504 | JGI IMG/M metagenome (GOLD analysis project Ga0209430, IMG submission 184504) | Arctic peat soil microbial communities from Barrow, Alaska - Barrow Graham LP Incubations 11-33A (SPAdes) (version 2) | ecosystem: Environmental > Terrestrial > Soil > Wetlands > Peat... | reverse complement strand
ATTGCAAAACGGGCAGAAGCGAAGAAGCTTCACGAGAAAGCTGAACTGTTGAACCAGCAGGCAGGAATAAGCCTTGGTACAGACAGGTCACAGAATGCGAAAACTCCGGGTACGATCTACAGCACACTAACAAGTGCGAGGGATATTTTACTGGGTACGTACAAGGGGCAGGAGCGGAAGTTGGCGGAATGGGGATTCGATGTTGTTATTAATGATGTTCCGAATGGTCCAAAAACAAAACTTCCGTAAGTATATTTAACCCTTTCACAGTCAGATGCTGCGAAAGGGTTATTAATTTTTTGTGAAATGAAGACAATTTTTTGATAGCTGTATTTTCGCGTATCCGGTTTCTCCCTTCCGGACGTTATTCTTCCAGCTCTTTTTCGTACCGTTTCACGGCCCAGGTAACTGCCAAATAGCTCAGGTAAATCAGTGCCGGCCAACAAAGCAACCATAATATCTGAATAAAATAATTCATAGTTTACTGTTTTAAAGGTTAATAAATATGCCCTTCTGTTTTACCGGTCACTTCTTCTTCGGTGATTTTCTTCACGTTAATTGCTTTCCAAGCATACCAGATATAGGCCGCAACAAACGGAACAGCCAACGAAACATAGCTCATCGTCTTTAACGTGTACATTGATGATGAGCTATTCACAATATTCAATGATGACTGCAAATCGTAATTTGAAGGATAATAGCAGGTATTATTAAAACCGGCAATCAGGAAAAGATTAAATACCACCAAAATAGTTCCTCCGCCTGTCCACCAGATCCCTTTTGTATTATCCTTTATCACCGATGAGATAATTCCCCATAAAACAGCGAGCACACCAGCCAGGAACAGAATCAATACTACCGGCATCTGTACCAGGTTTGTGAAATATTTATAAGGTTCCATTGAAACAACCATTGTTTCCGGGTTATAGGCGTAGCCATCTTTCAATAAAATCCGGATCACAAAGAACAGGAAGAAGATCAAGAATGGAACGGTATTGTAAATCAAATGTTTCTTCGCCCTGGTAAATAAAATGTCATTCCCGATTGAATTCATAAAGTAAAGAAGCCCTTGTATCCGCGCAAGGAAAAATACTGCTAATCCAAGTGCTACATTGTTGATATTTAAAACGGCTTCGAGCCCTCTGGCAGGATGGTGCCATGCTGACGCATTCATATTGCTAATCGAAAACTCGGAACCCGTAAAAAAGGTTCCAACCACAACTCCGATCAGGATGGGCCCCAGTAATCCATTGGCAAAAAGAAAGGCGTCAAAGGTTTTTTGACCCAGAAAGTTCTTTGGCTTGCTTCTGTATTCGTATGAAACGGCTTGTATGATAAAGCAAAAGAGTAAGGCCATCCAGGCCCAGTAAGCGCCGCCAAAACTGGTTGAATAGAATAAAGGGAAGGAGGCAAAAAAAGCGCCGCCAAAAGTAACAAGTGTTGTAAACGTAAATTCCCATTTACGTCCAAGAGCATTTAAGATCATTGTCCTTTCATTCTTGCTTTTCCCCATCTCGTAAATCAGAGACTGTCCGCCCTGCACAAATAAAAGGAAAACCAATAAAGCAGCTAAAAGTGAAATAATGGCCCACCAGTAGTGTTGGAGGGTTAAATGGGTTAATTGTTCAAACATGATCAGTGTCCTCCGTCTTTAGGTCCTATTTTAATTTGTGTAGTCATTATTTTCACTTCGGCAATTAGTAATATGGTGAAAATAAGTGCAAAAAGCCAGAATGTTACAATCACGGAACCGGCAGAGATACTCGAAACGGCCGCCACTGTCGGAAGCAAATCCTGCACAACCCAAGGTTGGCGCCCCACCTCAGCGACTGTCCAGCCTGCCATTTGTGCAATATAGACCAGTGGAATGGTGAGAATGGCAATCTTCAGAAACAGCCGTCGTCTGGCGATTTCATTGTTCACTACAAAATAGATGGATAGTATGAAAAACAGCAAAAACCAACTTCCCAATATTACCATAATATGGAAACTATAAAAAACAAGCGGTATGCTCGGAATTGTATCATTTGCGTTTGTTAAAAATCCATATCCGAAATATTTGAAATAATTCGCCTGAAAATCTTTCGACATGAATTTCTCCTTCAATTGAAAGGCTTCGTCTTTCCGGCCTTCCTTCAATGCATTTTTATAGTTGCGAAGCGTTTCGATGGCCATTTTACCCCTGGATATTTTGTCAGTCGTGGCGAGAATTCCCTCTTTTTCATTTCCATTGAGCAAATCTTTTACCCCGGGGACAAATGCATTGACATCAAGGTGGATCATATAGGATAAGGCATTGGGGATTTCGATTTTGAATATAAAATCGTGAAGCTTATCATTCTCAGGATCGGTTTTTGTAGGCGAGAAAATTCCCAAAGCGGTCAACCCGGCCCCATTCTTCCCCTCGTAAAGTCCCTCCATTGCTGCCAGTTTCATGGGCTGATGCTGGGCGACAAGCCTGGCTGACCCATCACCTGTTGTAACGAGAAACAGGGAACTTATGAAACCGAATATGGCAGCCACGAGAATGCTCTTTTTTGCAAATGGCACCTCCCTTTTTTTCAGAAGAAACCACGCCGAAATTCCAATAATGAAGATTCCTGCCAAAACAAAACCCGAAGAAATTGTGTGCAGAAATTTATTGATGGCCAAAGGAGAGAGGAAAACATCCCAGAAATTAACCATCTCATTTCGGGCAGTATCAGGATTAAATTGCATCCCGACAGGATTTTGCATCCATGCATTGGCTACCAATATCCACAATGCCGATAAGTTGGCGCCAATGGCGGTAAGCCATGTCGAAACAAGGTGAAAACGTTTGCTCACTTTGTCCCATCCGAAAAACATCACAGCAATAAAGGTTGATTCCATAAAAAATGCCATGATCCCCTCGATGGCAAGGGGCGCCCCAAAAATATCGCCAACGAACCAAGAATAGTACGACCAGTTCGTCCCAAATTGAAATTCAAGAATAATTCCGGTGGCAACTCCAATCGCGAAATTAATCCCGAATACCTTCATCCAGAATCTGGTGATTTTCTTCCATTCCGGGTCACCTGTCTTGTAATAAATGGTCTCCATAATGGCCAGAATGAATGTAATCCCAAGGGTAAGGGGCACAAATAGCCAATGGTACAATGCTGTAAGTGCAAACTGTCCCCTCGACCAATCGATCAAAGACAGATCAACGATTTCGTTCATAATTGATTATTTAGATTTTATAAAATTTTCAATGACATGTTCTCCTCTATCCTTGTCGTTACTGAAGTTCTTTTTCAATAAATTAGGAAAGAAGAAAAGTTTCAGCACGAAAAAGAGAATGAACAGTTTGATCAGGATGATGGCCCACAAAGTCCTCCCAAGGGTCATTTCTTTAAAGCCATCCATGTAGAATTTTACTATTTTCTTCATCCTACGGCGAAATTAACTTTCTTTTACACCATGAACATTTCTTATTCCAATTTGTTCAATATTATTGTAGATTTAGACGAGTAAAAACATCGGTAAAAAGGCATATTATTATCGACAATTATTTAATTTTCTGATCTCGATTAAATCGTATTAAATCTGCATATAATTAACTATTAAATACTATTCATGATGAGATTTCTTATTTTCATTTGCTTATTTTTCTTAATGGGCTGTAATAGTACCGTTACAAAAAAAAGTTCCGCAAAGGTAGCAACGGAGGTTTCTGAAAATTTGCAAACAGTTGCTGTTGAAGTATCCATTAAAGGAATGACGTGTACTGGTTGCGAACAGACCATTCAGTCAGGAATTAGCAGTCTTAAAGGGGTGAAGCAGGTAAAGGCTAATTTTAAGAATGGTAAAGCATTTGTCGAATTTTTGCCGGATGTTGCAGATACTGTCCAGATGAAAGAAAAGATCGTTGCTTCAGGATATTCTGTTGCCGCCATTAAATCAATTTCGCTCGATAGTCTTCGCGCCAAGCTTTAAACTAACAGGTCATATACTATTTATGAGTAATAGCACTAATATTAACCACGAAAGCACTAACAACGCCGGGGAAAATACAAATTCAAGGCGTAAATTTTTCAAAAATTTCGGATTGATTGGAGCTGTCGCTGCTGCAGGCGGTGCAGCGATGTATTCGGGACATGAATACGAGATTTCAAAACCTAATCACGATTTTGTAAAAGTACTAACTGCCGATAATCGCCTGGTGGAAGTCCCTCGTGATCAGATTAAGGATGTCAAATTGGATCTCACAGAATTGCAAAGGCAAGGACGGGAGGGATTAAAAGGACACCGGTTTGTAATGGTCATCGATCTTTCGAAATGCAGGAATGCCAGAAAGTGCATTTCTGCTTGTCAGGGTGCTCACCATTTGCGGCCTTACGAATACCATATCAATACGCTGGTAATGCAGGAGTCGCCGGAAACTGCACCCTATTATATGCCTAAGCCCTGTCAGCATTGCGATAATCCGCCTTGCGTGGCCGTTTGTCCTGTAAACGCAACGTTTAAAAGGCAAGATGGGATTGTTTTAATTGATAATGAACGATGTATCGGTTGCCGTTTTTGTATAGCAGCCTGTCCGTATTCAGCCCGCTTATTTCATTGGGAAGAACCGTTAATGGCAGTGGCTGATAAAGGGAAGCCGTACAATATTGAACTTAATGTACCTCAGAAGAAGGGGACCGTCACCAAATGTCTGTTTAGTTCAGACCGGCTTCGTGAAGGTAAGTTGCCTTACTGTGTTTCTGCTTGCCCCAATGGCGTTTATTATTTTGGTGATGAGAATCAGGATGCCGTAACAAATGGTACAACAAAAGAGACGCACCGTCTGAGTGAACTGCTTCGTGTGAATGCTGGTTATCAACTTATGCCTGAGTTGGGTACAAAACCCAGGGTTTATTATCTGCCGCCAAAAAACAGGTTGTTCGAGTTTAAAGATGACAGGGATCAAAACGTGGGAAAAATATAATTGTAGCGAAGTCCGTTGTAGAGACAAACTGCCGTGCGTCTCTACACACCAGATATTAAAATTAACACATTGATTTTTCAAAATAATAACCAAAACTATGGCATCAGAAGTGAATACCGGTTTTTTGTTCGATAAAAGACTCGATACAATTGCAACTGATATTTTAAGACCTGTTGGAATTTCGAAAGGATTTTTGATTTGGATGGGATTTCTAATCATCTCTCTTTCCGCATGTATCTATGCGTATTACATTCAGTGGGATAAAGGTTTGATCGTGACTGGTCTGCGCGATTACGTGAGTTGGGGAATGTACATCGCCAACTTTATCTTCTTTGTTGCCACCAGTCTTGTCGGGATGTTGATCAGTTCGGTTTTGGGACTGATGGGATTTAAATGGGTGAAACCAATTGCCCGAATTTCTGAAATTATTGCAGTCGCTTTTGCTGCCATTGCCGGTCTCGTAATTGTTTCCGATATGGGTCGTCCTGAACGGCTTCCCTATGTATTTATGTATGGCAGGATTCAGTCACCGATACTTTGGGATGTTACCGTTGTAACGACTTATATGGTTCTTAGTGCTTTGTTGTACTTTCTTCCGCTTATTCCGGATTTGGCAATCAGCAAAGGCAGGATAGGGCATACCCCCAAATGGCTTCAGTCGACCTATGAATTTTTGTCAGTAAACTGGAAACATACACCGCAGCAATATAAAATACTTCTGAAATCAGTCAGGATTTTATTGATTGTTATTATTCCGACTGCATTTGCGATACATACTGTAACATCCTGGTTACTGGCTGTGACATTGCGTCCTGGCTGGGATAGTACGATTTTTGGACCTTACTTTCTTACCGGGGCATTTGTGGCAGGATCGGCAGCAGTTGTGATTATGATGTATTTTGCACGGACAAATTATAAACTTGACAAATACCTTACGCTTTACCATTTTGATATGATGGGTAAACTACTTGTACTTGTTTCGCTTATTTATCTTTATTTCAATATCAATGAATTCCTGGTGCCTGCCTTTAAACTGAAAACTGCCGATGCTGTGCATCTTCATGATCTTTTTGTGGGAGAATATGCCCCAATGTTTTGGAGTGTTCAGCTTCTTGGGCTTATTATCCCGATTATCCTGCTATTATTCAAGTTCTTCAGAAAGCCATTTCCAATATTTCTCATTTCGATTGTCGTGCTTGTAGCTGCATGGTTTAAAAGATATATAATTGTAGTTCCTACTCAGGAAAATCCTTTTCTGCCCAAACAATTCGTCCCCCATGCCTGGATGGTATACGAACCTACCGTTATTGAAACGGCAATTACAATGGGAACAATCCTGCTTTCTGTGATAATTATTACGATACTGTTTAAATTATTCCCCGTGATTTCAATTTGGGAAATGGCAGAGGAGGAAAATGAAAAAGATCATAAACCCCAAGAATAAGATATAACCAAAAGCATATGATTAAAAGATATTTATTTCTTGTATTGATCGTGTTGATCTCTTTACGTTTGTCTGCCCAGGAGTGGGTGGCTCCTGCCGATGAAGCAGGAAAGCTCAGCCCTTTCGCTTTTAATGATTCCACACGCAAGGTGGGAGCAGATCTGTATAATACCAATTGCAAGTCGTGCCATGGTGACCCGGGTAAAAACAATGTAATTAATCTTGTTCCTCCTCCACCCGATGTCGCGTCGGTAAAAATGCAAACCAATTCGGATGGTGCGTTGCACTATAAGCTTGTTCAGGGCCGTGCGCCGATGCCTTCTTTCAAAAATATTCTATCCTCTACCGATATTTGGCGTGTGATATCATTTATTAGAAGTTTCAATGAAAAGTATGTTCAGGTAATTGACACGAAAACAAACCTGGCAGGGACAGCGGCCTCCAATGTCAGAATTCTGGTTAGTTGGGTGAAAGACAAGAACCAGGTTAAGATGGATATTTCGGGAACGAAGGATAATAAAACAATACCAGTCGCAGGAGCTGAAGTGAAGCTATTCGCCAAAAGATATTTCGGGAACTTGTTGATTGACGAAGCCCGTAATACAGACGCTCAGGGAATAGCTTTGTTCAATTTTCCCAAAGATCTGCCTGGTGATTCAACTGGATTTGTACAGCTTTTGGCAAAACTATCTGATGAATCTGCATACGGAGAGGCAAAGGCTGATACGTCACTTGCAATTGGTGTTCCTACCTATCGGCCACCGCTGAATGAACAACGGGCCATGTGGAATGTTGTTCAGAAGACGCCGATCTGGTTGCTTCTTGCTTATACATTTACTGTATTGGCAGTGTGGGGATTCATTTTTTATGTGCTGTTACAGGTCAGGGCAATTTACAAGGCCGGAGAACGGAAAGAACCTGATGCAATAAAATAATTTGATGTTATAATTATTAATAGGCAATAAATCAGAATAGTATGAAAAATCTGTCAGTTATCGGGCGAGTTTTGTTTGCGTTTCCATTTGCAATCTTTGGATTAAACCACCTGATATTCTATAATTTTTACATTGGAACTGTTTCTTCATTTATTCCACTTGGTCCTTATACAATTATTTTGACCGGAATTTTTCTGATCATGGCAAGTCTTAGCATTATCTTTAATAAATATATAAAGGTTGCTACAATTCTCTTATCCGTTCTTCTGTTGATATTTATCCTGACAATACATATCCCGGGTTTGTTTGATCCTGAAAAATGGCAATTTGCGTTGATCGAATTATTGAAAGATACCTCCTTGATGGGCGGCTCTTTAATGATTGCAGGTATGGTGATCGAAAATGAGAAAGTATAAAATTTAGTAATATAGTTTAGTGATGAAAAGATTATTGATGTTTTTATTAATGTATGTATTGATATTCAATACCTATGCTCAAACACCCATTAGTCCTGAGGTTGAAATTGGTATCGTCGAAAAGCTTGGTGATACAATCCCTCTCGATCTGAAATTCTATAATGAGAAAAACGACACGGTTACGCTTGGCAGCATGATCAATAAACCTACAATTCTTTCGTTCGTTTATTTTGACTGTCCGGGTTTATGCAGTCCGTTGCTTGATGGAATTGCCGGTGTAGTGAGTAAAATGGATATGTCAATCGGAAAAGATTTCGACATTATCACGATTAGTTTTAACACTAAAGATACTCCTGAAAAAGCGCGGCAGAAAAAGTTGAATTTCGTTCAGAAAATACAGGAGAAGGACCGTGCAAGCTGGTTCTATCTGACCGGAGATTTGGAAAATATTCAGAAAATAACTGAAGCTGTTGGTTTTAGGTATAAACCAACCGGGCTCGATTTTGCCCATCCATCTACCATCATAATGATCAGTCCTCAAGGTAAGATAACGAGATATCTTTATGGAATTGATTTTCTCCCTTTTGATGTAAAAATGGCGATTGTTGAGTCTCAAAAAGGGCTTGTAAGACCCACTAGTAATAAACTTCTTGATTATTGTTTCGCATATGATACTCAAAGCAAGGCTTATACATTACAATTTACAAGGTTAATCGGCACATTTATACTCATTATCGGGCTGTTCTTTGGTGCCTGGTTACTAATTTCTGCAAAGAGGAAATCACCTAATGTTATAAAGGAATGAACTACAATTCTTCACCAACTGCCCCGTTGAATTACCTGAATCACAAAACAGGTCTTTGGTCGTGGCTGACTTCAACCGATCATAAGCGGATCGGGTTGCTTTATCTGTATTCCATTACAACCTTCTTTTGCGTTGCAGCAGTATTAGGATTGCTGATGAAGATTGAAAAAATAGCGCCGGGCCAAACCATCATGACCGCCCAAACCTACAATGGAATGTTTACTATTCACGGAATCATCATGATTTTTATTGTAGTGATACCGGGGCTGGCGGCTGTATTCGGGAACTTTTTTCTTCCGATCATGATTGGTGCAAAAGATGTTGCCTTTCCAAAGCTAAACCTTTTTTCGTGGTATATTTATATTACTGGTGCATGTCTTGGACTTTATTCACAGTTCGCCAAAGGTCATGTACCCGATGCCGGCTGGACTTTTTATGTCCCTTATAGCGCAGAGGTAAATTCGAATATCGTAATAGCGCTTACTGCCGCTTTTGTTTTGGGGTTTGCTTCGATTCTAACAGGTTTGAACTTCATTGTTACGATTCATAGGATGCGGGCACCTGGCATGGGCTTTTTCAGGATGCCGCTTTTCCCATGGTCACTTTATGCAACCGCATGGATTCAGTTACTGGCGACCCCCATTATCGGGATTACGTTACTGATGGTTATTGCAGAGCGGACATTACAAATAGGATTTTTTGATCCTGCGCTGGGAGGTGACCCCGTTCTGTATCAGCATCTATTTTGGATATATTCCCATCCGGCTGTATACGTGATGATATTACCCGCGATGGGCGTTGTAACCGAAATATTTCCGACTTTTAGTCAGAAACCCGTATTTGGTTATGTACCTATTGTCATTTCAAGTCTGGCTATTGCCCTGGTAGGTTACTTCGTATGGGGTCATCATATGTTTACTTCCGGGATGAGTTTCCAGGCCCGATGGTTTTTCTCATTCCTGACCTTTCTTGTAGCTATACCAAGTGCAATCAAAGTATTTAACTGGCTTTCAACAATGTATGGTGGATCTATTGATCTTAAACCTCCGCTTCTATATGCCATATCCTTTATCTTTCTATTTACGATAGGGGGATTTACGGGTTTGTTACTTGGTTCGTTAGCGACAAATATTCAGACACACAATACCGATTTTGTGGTAGCACATTTTCATTATATCGTTTTCGGAGGGATGGGATTCGGTTTTTTTGCAGGGCTTCATTATTGGTATCCGAAGATATATGGCCGGATGTATAGCATAAAATGGGCAAATATCGCGTGGGCTTTTGTCTTCACAGGATTTAATGTCCTTTACTTTCCTATGTTTATAATGGGAATTCAAGGTATGCCTCGGCGGTATTTCGATTATGATCCTAAATTTCAAACCGGACAGATGATCTCTTCGATTGGCGCATTTATCCTTATCATTGGTCTGATCGGAATGATTTCAAACTTTGTATACCACCGACGGCGGGGGGCAATAGCCCCGGCTAATCCATGGCATGGTGTTACACTTGAGTGGCAGATTCCTTCACCTCCTCCTCACGAAAATTTTGATGAAGTGCCTGTGATCACACGCGACCCGTATGTCTTCGATCATCCATATACAAAATCCAAATAAAACCAAAGATTTATGTCGACAACTGAACACAGCGAATACATCGATAGCGATACTGGCAAAATGGGCATGTGGTTATTCCTTTTTACCGAACTCTTCCTGTTTGGTGGCCTTTTTATCGTTTATGCGGTGATGCGCTCGAAATACTCAGAAGATTTTCACCAGGCTGCGCTCGAACTCAATGCTTTTATTGGAGCTACCAATACTGTTGTACTGCTGGTGAGTAGTATGACAGTGGCTATGTCTTTAACTGCCATCCAGAAGAATCGGCCAAATATTGCTATTGGACTGATATTTATTACGCTGATTCTTGCCGGCGTATTTATGATGAATAAATATTTCGAATGGGGACATAAGTTTTCATTACACCTCTATCCGGGATCCGATGTGATGAAAAGTCTTCCGCACGGCGAAATCATGTTTTTTGGTCTTTATTATATGATGACAGGTCTACATGCCATACATGTTATAATCGGAGGTGTACTCTTAACCATTGTCATGGTTAGATTGAAAACAGGAAAGATTAATCAGCAACATTATTTATTGCAGGAAAATGGGGCGCTTTACTGGCATCTCGTTGACTTAATATGGATTTTCCTTTTCCCATTACTGTACCTGATTACTTAATACAAAGATTTATTCGAATGAAGAACCACGAAGATCATATCACAAGCTATTCGCAGAACCTCACAGTGCTGCTTGCACTTTTAATTCTGACAACCACCTCTGTGCTTGCAGTGAAATTTCATTTTGGAGCTTTCACAGTGGCGATTGCCCTGATAATTGCTTCAATCAAAGCAGGAATTGTGCTGACCTATTTTATGCACCTCAAATTCGAAAATCTTTTATTGCGCCTGATGGTTGGAGGCGTATTTCTTTTGTTCACGATAGTTGTCGTGATCACATTCATTGATTATTATTTCAGATAATTTCCTAAGATATGGAAACAGCATTCTCCGGAGCATCCAATTTAGCAGCAGGGGTTGACAAGGCATTTATTATTATCTTGTCAATCTCCTTTATTCTTACGTTCGCGATAGTTGTTTTGATCATCTATACACTTATCCGTTTCTCACGTAAAAGAGAGAAAAATCCCCGTCAATTTACTGGAAACACAAAACTTGAAATTGTGTGGACAATAATTCCGCTTATTATTGTATTGGTGATGTTTTATTACGGATGGAAAGGATTTTCGCCCATGCGTGATGTTCCTGCTGATGCGATGCAGATTAAAGCTATTGGCCGAATGTGGGAATGGAGTTTCGATTACGGGGACGGCAAAATTTCAAAAAACCTGGTGATCCCTAACAATCGGAATATAAAGTTAAATCTTTTCTCGGAAGATGTTAATCATGGTTTATTTATCCCCGCTTTCAGGGTGAAGGAGGATGTGATTCCAGGATATAACAATTATCTTTGGTTCAGGCCGATATTAAAAGGGCAATTTGATATTTATTGTACCGATTACTGTGGTTTGGCACATTCAGGCATGGTTTCGAAGGCGATAGTGGTCGACAGTCTGGATTATATAAAATGGTATGCCGATTTGAAAGCGACGGGCAATATTCCTGATCATCCCGGACTTGCACTCCTGAGAGCAAATGCTTGTCTGACTTGTCATTCACTTGACGGTTCTAAAATTATTGGACCTTCGTTTAAAGGACTTTATGGTTCCAAAAGAGTTGTCATTACCGATCAGGGCGAGAAAACGGTGGAAGCTTTCGACGATTATATTAAAAGGTCGATCATGGACCCAAATGCAGAAGTAGTAAAAGGGTTCAATAAAGGACTGATGCAGCCATATAAGGATGTAATTAAAGGTGAAGACCTTGATAAAATTGTTGATTATTTTAGAAAAGAAAGTGAGCAAAAATAAATTGAATCAGTATTTTTCTGTTGTTGTCCGGTTGACCCGGATCAGGCTCTCATTGATGGTCTCTATTTCGGCGATGACTGGATTTTTTTTAACAGGAAGTTCACCAACCTGGGCCCTGATGCTGATGTTTGGTGGTGTCTTTTTTTTGGCTGCCGGAACATCCGTTTTAAACCAGGTTCAGGAGAGCGGGCGCGATGCATTGATGAAAAGAACTGTAAAGCGGCCTATTCCGGCCAGAGAAATCTCACGTCCTGTCGCTACAATTATTTCCATTCTGTTGATTGCCGGCGGAACGGTGATGCTGAGTCTGAATGGCTGGATTCCAATGGTGCTGGGGCTTTCTAATATTATATTTTACAACCTGATTTACACACCTTTAAAGACGCGCAGTTGGCTTGCGATCATTCCAGGGGCGCTGGTTGGTGCCGTACCTCCGCTAATTGGCTGGACATCGGCCGGGTTTTATATCTTTCATCCCAACGCTATGTTCGTGGCCATTTTTGTTTTTCTCTGGCAGATCCCTCATTTCTGGCTGCTGATGATTAAATACGGGAAAGAGTATGAGTCTGCCGGATTTTCCTCAATCTCCAAAATGCTGAACGAACGACAGATTAAATTGGTGGTTTTCTATTGGGGAGTGATCACCTCCTTGTTTCTGATGCTGTTCCCATTCTTTGGATTTAGCTTCAAACCGTTGCTGATAGGCTTTTTAATAGGGATTAACTTCCTGTTTGTTTCCTTATTCCACCGGTACCTTTTCAGGGACAAAAGTTCAAAAACGATCCGCAATGCCTTTATTTTAATCAATACTTATGCGATGGTGGTTTTTTTGTTCTTAGTGATTAATGCGTTTATATCCTGAAAAGAATCGGTTACTCTTCCTGAGGACTAAGTTGCTGAACAATTTTAAACTCCGACAGGAATTCTCCGGCGATTACCCTAATCACTGTATATATGGGTATTGCGAGAATCATCCCGGGAATTCCGGCTATTCCTCCTGCCATCAGAATCACAATGAATATCTCAAGCGGATGAGCTTTTACGCTGTTAGAGTAAATAATTGTTTGTAACAACATATTATCGATGAATTGGACAACCATAACAACAACGAGGACCCCAAACATCAGTGGCAGTGTAACCTCCGTGAAATTGGAATTTAGATTGTTTGCCACTGCAACTACAAGCCCGAATAAGGCACCGATCCACGGCCCAATGTAAGGAATTACATTCAGTATTCCGGCGAAAACGCCCACAACCACCGCGTGTCCAAATCCCATTCCTGCTATTGTAAACCCAATGATTGACAAAACCATTACTCCTAAAACCTGGAACAACATTCCGATCAGGTATCTTTTTAACAGATCCCTAACTTTTTCCATCACCTTCGCAACACGTGACTCATATTTTACAGGAGCTAACACAAGAATCCAATCTCCAAAAAGCCCTTCCTCCTTCAGAAAGAAGAACAGAATAAACGAAACTGAGAAGATCAGCATAAAAATATTTCCCAATACAGTTGCTACAGAACCAAACAACCGGCTAACCTCACCTACATTAAGAAACCCTTTAATTTGCGCTTCAATATAGGTATCGAGATTTCCGGTTAAAGGAATATTGGAGGCAAACTCAGGGAAACTAATTTTAAACTGAGCAAGTGCATTGTTAAGGTAAGTAATTACATCCTGGATATTGATGGATGATAGCTGGTTAACTTCTGAAACAACAAGGGGAATCAGAAACCCAAAAAAACAGATCAGTCCAAACCAAAGCGTTACCAACGTGAGGAAAGCGGCTGCTGTTTTTCCGATGTAAAACCTCCGATATCTGATTTTCTGATACTTACTTACAAGCGGTCGTCCAATTAATGCAAGAACCGCAGCGATGAGAATGTAGGTGACGATGTAACTGAAGAAGTAGACGAGAAATCCGAAGAGTATTACTGACAAAACCACAATAACATTTTTAACACGCTGATCCATATGACTGATGATTAGTTCAATTCAAAAATACACTTTATTTCAGAAATTGTGGCTCTATGACGGATCGTGAGGGTAAAATTTGCAAACAGTTTTCAAATGGCTTATTCAATATGCAGCTGGCTATTGGCAACTAGCAGCTTGCTTAATAGTGCTAACTATTTGATCATTATTCTTTAATATTTAAGATTACTCCAGTTTTTAGTAATCGGGTCAGCCAGTCGCCAGCCACTAATAGCCAGCTGCAATTATTACAAAATCCAATTACCCATTACCAAACGTTATAAGGCAGATATTACTAATGAGCGAAACCTATTTTGAAAAGTGAAGAGATCTTTTACTTTAAATAAATCTCTTTTGTATGATACCCGTCTTTTTCCGGTTTGATAACGAACCGCATCCGATCTGATGGGGCGATTCAAGTGGTTAATGCTTCAAAAAACATAATTGGGCACTTAAATAATATATTTTCCTCATGAGGAAAATATTATACCTCATGAGGAAAATATATTATTGTAGTTGTTAATAGAATTTATCCTCATGAGAAAATTATTTATCCTCATGAGGAAATTTATATTCAAAGCAAATGATTACCTGTTTTTCTGCCTCAATGCATTTTAAAGAATCGTAACACGGGAGTTGTTTATTGCTTTTGGAATTTGGCACTTTTGATCATCGTTTTAATTCGCGTTCCAGGTGTGAAAATAACGCTTGCACCAGTTATGTCGGAAGTATTAACTTCGCTGGCAATATCCTTCCCCTTCGAATGTAAGCTGATCCGGAGACTTCCCAATTCACCAAGCCGCACAATGGACCCATCTTCAAGTCCCTCAACAGCAACATCCACGAGCGCATACAATGCAGCATGGATATCAGCACCGTTTACAGTGCATCTTTGCTCAATAATTTTGATTATATCTTGCAGATTTAGAACGCTATGCATAACCGGAAGCGCATAGTGTTTTTTCTCTCCCTGATGTGCGAGTCCCGGTAAACACTTTTCGACTACTTTATACTTAATTGGCATAATCGCAAAGATTAAAATGTGAACAGCTGTCGTTTTATTTGGTTGGAAAGCGAATCATTACTTTCCAGTATTCCTGGCTTCTTATTGCGCTAAGTTAGTTTATATTGCAAAGCTGTTCATGCAAATCGTTCAGAAATTCAAGATTTTTCAGTTGATATTTTCGGATTTTGCTGACGGCAAAGTATGATACGAACAATCCAATGGTAAAACCTGCTACCAGACCATAAATTGATTCACCGTCTTTCATTACTTCAAGGAAGGGTTTGTATTCATAATAGACATGAATTGACAGCATTATCATTGCCACCAGAACCGGGATCAGGACGATATACAACTTGCTGTACTTGCCCAATAACCATGCTGACAATAATTTGATTCTTTGCTCCAGCCATTCTTTTAAAGGAAGGTTGTATTTGTTGACTTGTAATTTTTTCAACGAAAGGAATGAAACAATCAAAGCTGAGAGTGTTATTACACCAAGGATTAAATTATTGGCCTGATAGATCAGATCACCTTCGCGATTTATAGTGGTAAAGATCAGAAAAACGATCAATCCGACAGCTGCCACGATATCAAAGCTAAGGAGGAATAAGAATTTATTCATCGTTTTTCGGCATTTGGCAGCAAGATATTGATTCAGTTCATCGGTTGTTTTGCGATTAATTTCTGCATCAATATTTTTCCATGTATTTTGTAACTCATTATTTTTCATGACTTAAATTTTGTTTTAGTGCTTCTTTCGCCCTGTTAATCCGTACCCCGACATTTGACTTCGAAATTCCGAGGATTTCAGCGATCTCGTCGTAACTTTTTTCTTCAAGGTATAAAAGCATAATGGATTTGTCGATTTCATTTAGATTATAAATTGCCTTAAGCAGTCTTCGGGAGGCATCGCTGAATGTCAGTTCTTCAATAAGATCAAATTTGTCAATCAATTCGGGTAGCTTTTCGCGATACACTATCCGTGATTCTTTCTTCAGCCTGGAAATTGATGTATTGATTGAAACTGCATAAATCCATGATCCAATGCTGTTTTTATTCTGCAATTTTGGAAACGACTTCCAAAGCTGATAGATGATTTCCTGGAAATTGTCTTCCCGCTCCGATTTATTCCGAAAGTAGATAAGATTGACTTTATGTAAGATCCCTTGATAGTTTGAAAGTATTTCAAGAAATTCTTCCTTCAACGATTCCATATGTAAACGGTTTCTAATAAAGTAACATGAAGTGGAGATTTATTACAAAAAAACTGAATTCTTATTAAATTTGTGGCTATGACAGTTCAGAAAAATCATCAGTTGATTGCCGAACGACTTGGCATCAGCATCAGGCAAATAGACAATACGATCACATTGCTCAACGAAGGAGCCACCGTTCCGTTTATCTCGCGTTACCGCAAGGAGATGACAGGTAGTCTCGATGAAGTGGCCATCGGAGATATTAAAGAGGCGATTGAACAACTCGACGAGCTCGACAAGCGAAAGATAACCATTCTAAAGACAATCACTGAACAGGAGTTTCTTACCCCTGAATTGCAGGCGAAAATAGAACAGTGTTACAATCTGAATGAACTTGAGGACATCTACCTTCCCTATAAACCCAAACGACGCACAAGGGCAACTGTTGCCCGCGAGAAAGGTCTTGAACCCCTTGCCAAGTTGATCTTTAGGCAGTTTGAGGCCGATCCTGAAAACCGGGCACTACAGTTTTTAAATGATGCAGTTCCCAATGTGGACGAAGCGCTTGCCGGAGCGCGGGATATCATTGCTGAATGGATTAATGAAAATCAAAACGCACGTACGCTTGTCAGAAACCAGTTTTCGCGCGAAGCTGTAATTTCATCGCACGTGGCAAAAGGAAAAGAGGAGGAGGGAAATAAGTTCAGCAATTATTTCGATTCAGACGAGCCACTTAAACGTTGTCCCTCGCACCGCTTATTGGCCATGCTCCGGGGTGAGAAGGAGGGTTTTCTGAAATTGGCTGTTTCTGCCGATGAGGAAAAGACGATTGCGGCTTTGGATCATTATTTTGTAAAAAGCAGAAACGAAAGTGGCATACAAATGTCCCTTGCGGTGAAAGATAGCTATAAACGATTGCTGGCACCGGCCATCGAAACCGAGTTCTTCGGCACCTCAAAATCACGTGCCGATGCTGAAGCGATCAGGGTTTTTGCCGAGAACCTTCGTCAGTTGCTCCTTGCAGCTCCGCTAGGTCAAAAGCGCGTTCTGGCGCTCGATCCCGGCTACCGGTCAGGATGTAAATTAGTTTGTCTCGATGCACAGGGAAACCTGGTTCATAACGAAACGATTTATCCGCATCAGCCGCAGTCGGAGGTGAGCCAGTCGATCCGAAAGGTTTCGGCGCTTGTGAGTACTTATAAGATCGATGCGATTGCAATTGGGGATGGTACTGCGAGTCGCGAGACGGAGGCTTTTATTAAGAAGATTACATTTGACCGGCCATT
>Ga0209430_1001454_pt1 | contig 17518 bp, 17 predicted proteins | sample BarGraIncub1133A_FD_184504 | JGI IMG/M metagenome (GOLD analysis project Ga0209430, IMG submission 184504) | Arctic peat soil microbial communities from Barrow, Alaska - Barrow Graham LP Incubations 11-33A (SPAdes) (version 2) | ecosystem: Environmental > Terrestrial > Soil > Wetlands > Peat... | reverse complement strand
AAGAAGCAGGACGAGAAACTGGTCCGCATCCAAAGCATCCGGAGCGTCAATTTGAAGTGAGGCAGCTTCTCGAAAATGTCTCGGTCTCGTTTCAAGACCGTGGAGGGTGTATTCTAAATTGGACATCAAGATAAGAGTGAAAGGTGTCCAATATGACTCGTAAGCGATATGACAGGCAATTTAAGGTTGCCGCAGCAAAAGTTATCCTTACAGGGGAGATGTCTGTTAAACAATTGTCAGAGGAGCTCAAAATCAAAGATACAACCTTAAGAAGATGGGCAAATGAGTACGAGCAACAAGGTGAGTCGGCATTCCCCGGCAACGGCTCGCCAACCCAGAACAAGGACTACGAGATTCTAAAACTGCATAAGCAAATCGAAGAATTGGAAATGGAGAACGAACTTCTAAAAAATTTCCGGGCCTTCTTGAATCGAGACCGTGCGTGAGATACCGCTTCCTCAAAGAGCATCAGGGCGAATACCACCCTATCGAGAAGGCCTGCAAGATCCTGCGGATATCTAGGTCCGGATTTTATGAATATTTGGGAAGACGCAAATCAAACCAACAAATTGAACGAGAAGCACTTGAAGGATTTGTTTCGGATGTATTTGCGGAACACAAGGCTCGTTATGGATCTCGACGCATCAAACACGAACTGGCGGCTCAGGGTATCCGAGTGAGCGAGAAGCGCGTGCGTAAAGTCATGCACAATCTTGATCTTGTGGCAAGAGGAACGACACGAAGATATCGTCGTCAGAAACGAATTGAGCCCGGAGATCCAAGGCTAAACCTCGTTGAACAAGTGTTCACGGTAAGTGAACGAAATCGGCTTTGGGTGGGAGACATCACCTATATCCCGACGCAGAGAGGATTTCTGTACTTGGCTACGGTCATCGATGCATTTTCACGAAAGGTGGTTGGGTGGTCCATGTCTGCGAATATGCGCGAGAATCTTGTTATTCACGCTCTCGAACAGGCAATCGGAAGAGAGCATCCAAAGCCTGGATTCATCTTCCATGACGATCAGGGGACGCAGTATACGTCACGGGCCTTTCAAAAGGCATTGGCTGCTCATGGAATCATCCAGTCGGTATCTCGTCCAGGGAATCCGTACGACAATGCGGTTGCAGAATCCTTTTTCAAAACCTTGAAGACAGAACTGATAAAAGGAAGGAACTATTTGAATCAGGAAGACGCCAGGCAGGAAATTTTCAAATACATTGAACTTTACTACAACACGAAAAGACTCCACTCATCGCTCGATTATATGAGTCCTTGCGATTACGAGTGTAGTTCTTCTCGAAAGAATCTAACTTTTTGTCCAATTTAGCTTGACCTCTCCACTATGTTTATGGATGCAAAAAAGATACGCAAACTTATTTACTCTCATTTGTAAGGCCTCATGGTGCTTCTAATTTTATGAAACGAGCATATATTGCAAAAGCAATTGAAATAATTGATGAAATGAACAGCTAATTAGAAATGGAGTGATACATATGAATAAAAATTATCCAATGCGACTCTACACTGACGAGAGCTCTGACTTGGTAGAGTGGATTGCGGAGTATTCCGATTTGCCTGGATGTATTGGAGTAGGCGATACTGCAGAGGAAGCAATTGCTGAAGCTGAAATAAACAAAAATCTATGGCTTGAAGCAGCCGAAAAATCAGGTAGCAAGATTCCAGAGCCAAGCGAAATCTATTCAAATTCTTATAGTGGAAAATTTAATATTAGGCTTCCAAAATTTTTGCATAAGGCATTATCAATTAAGGCAGACGAAGAGGAAACAAGCCTAAATCAACTTTGCGTGGCATATTTGTCCATGGGCTTAGCACAAGACTATCAGCCATCTTATCTTTCCAGGGTAAGCTACAGTGTTGCGTCTTCCCCCACACCTACATTTACTGAACAAAACTGGCAGCCAACTCAACCAGAGAAGGCAAAAATAATATGTATGTCAGCATAATTGACTGACCTACAAATTAATAAAGAGACGAACATGTCTGTAGCATTTGATTTTCTTCGATATGAAATCGCTGAAATTAACTATAAGATAATTGAGCACACAGAAGATACCCCAAATGAAACGCAAAAAGAAATCCCTGTAACAACAGAAATATCCATTCAGAAAAATACTGATGATCCTAAACTATTCAGGATTCAATTGAATATTTCTGTGTTAGAAAAACGTCAATTTAATATGTTACTATTTGGTTATTTCAAATGGAACGGAGAGTCGGTTTCTGAAGATACCGAGCAGTGTATTTTAACAAATGGTGCAATGATGATGTACCCATATGCCCGCGCTGCACTATCAACAATATCGGTTCTCGATGGAAGTAAACCAATAATGCTTCCTACTATCAATGTATTTGAAATGTTTGCAAATACGAATCAAGAGGACGCAGGAAAATAATGTGAACTTGTAAAAAATAATCCGGAGTTGACAACACTATATGTCAGAGATAAACAACTTTTTAATATTACTCCCAACGAAATGCCTTGATGGATACTCCGGTACAGACAACGGTTATAGCAGCTAATACGATGATTCCCTTGCCAAAAACACTTAGTGGGTTTCCCATCCAAGTCCCTTGGAGGATTTCCACGCAGTAAGTCAGAGGTATGAACCGGGAAATATTAACGATGAATTTGGGCATCATCTGAAGTGGCATGCTAGCTCCTGATAAAAACAGCATAGGAAAATAGAGTAGAAAAGCCATTGCGCTGGCAGCCCGATTGTTAGGCGCTATGGCCGCAATCAGAAAACCTATTGAAAATATGCACATCAGAGACAAAATATAGGCAATGATAAAGTAAAAAATATTACCCAAAAACTGAAGATTAAAGACCAGCTTGCCCACAATCATCAAAATAAGTGTGCCGATTATGCAGAGCGCACTGTTAACTATAAAATGAGGAATCATTATGGTTCCTGTACTGATTGGCGTCGCTTTGAATCTTTTGAGGACCTTGTGCTGGCGGTATTCGGCAAGCTGCATAGGTAATCCCATAATTCCGGATACGGCTAAAATCATGCCGATATAGGCCGGGGTCAGGACATCCACTGCACCATGCCCGTTATAGAATGGTGTTGGGTCATTTCCATATATACCGCCAAACAGTAATAGCATCATTGGAGGAAATACAAAAGCGAAAAACATATAAACGAAGTTGCGTGTAGATAACCTAAACTCTGTAATTGACATGCAAAGAAATGCTTTCATATCGCTTCCCCCAACCTATATCCGGTTATTTTGAGAAATACATCCTCAAGCCCTGGTTTTGTACAAGATAAATCTTCGAAGTCAATGTTATGCTCGGTAATATAAACTACCACGTCACGTTCCAAATTTTTTCCGTTGCCATACAAAGTAAAAGTTCCATTATTCTCAGTAATATGGGTTATACCAGAAATCCCTTCCAGAGCTTCCCTGCTTGCTTTTTTAGACATGAATGAGATTTTTTGACTCAACTGGGCCTGTTCAACGAGCTCCCTTACTGTGCCTATCGCTGCAATCCTACTTTTAACCATCAGACATACGCGATCACATAAGTACTCTGCTTCTTCCATGAAATGTGTAGTCATCAATATAGTTCTTCCTTCATCACGCAGGGACTTGATGAGTTCCCACATATCAAGTCGCGCCTGCGGGTCCAGTCCGGTAGTCAGCTCATCCAAAAAAATGATTTGCGGATTAGCAATCAACGCAACGACAACGGAAATCTTCTGTCTTTGACCTCCCGACAGTTTTTTCACATAGGCATTTTTCTTATCGCTTAAATCAAAACGCTTAAGTAAGGCGTTATAATCAGCCGGATTTTTATAAAAAGATGAAAATAATTTGCAGAGTTCCTTCACCTTGATGGAATCCGGAAAAGATGCTTCCTGCAGCTGCACCCCAATATATTCATATAACTTCCTGCGGTTAACAGGATTAATTCCCATTACGGCAACTTCTCCACTGGATAATTTTTTTAGCCCCTCCAGGCACTCGATTGTAGATGTTTTACCAGCGCCATTCGGTCCAATTATGCCAAATATTTCTCCTTTTTTAACTTCAAATGAGATACTGTCAACAGCTGTAAAATCCTTATATTTCACTGTAAGGTTGGTTACTTCTATCATTATTAAAATCCTCCTTTGTTCTGGTTTCTAATTCTGTAAAAATTCTTACTTTAACACCGTTTACGAATTACTTCATGAATTTGATTTTTTGTCATTTGTTAAATAAAGTCATTCGCATGTTTCTTTGACAGTACTAAGCCAACACAACTAATAATTAATAATGGGATATGAAGAATACCCATCCACCAAAAACTTGCATTAAGTATAAACCAAGTTATCATATTCAATATGCCAAATAGAAAACCAACAAAAGATGTTATCCTTAATGTTATCTTGTTAATATGAGGGTAATATAGCAATAAAATTGATATAATTATTGGTGTAACCATGCAATACGTTAATCCTGATTCATTCATAATCAAATCTTTAACAGAAAAATACATTTTTCCATCTAGTGTTGGCATCCAAAAAGCTATAAATGCGAGTATAAATAGAAGAACATTCCACGAACGGAATCTTGGTTTTGAAAAATCATTCTTACGGACTTTATTTTCATAAATCCATGATACTATTACAATAAATTGTAATAGTATATTACCCAGTAATATAGCATATCCGTAACTTGTATTCAAAGATACATTTTGAAAAATCATAATAAATGTTGATAAAATGATTATTGAGACTGTAAATATTTTTTTAAAATTATTTTTCCATATAAGTCCACCTATTAATAAAAATATTATCCAAACTTTGGCTATCGGGAAAAATTCTTTAATTTTATATATTAATGGGTTTTGCATAACTTCTTGAACAACTTGTGATGCTTTTTCTGGAGAAACAGGTTTCTGAACTATAGAAGGTATAAAAAGTAATACAAGACAAATAGCATAAAACCACCACTTCTTAACAATTTTTTCTATCATTGAAATAAATCTCCTTCGCTCACACGGGCAAAATACTCATGACCTCTTCTTATAAATTTTTTACAAATCCAATGCTTCAAAAGACCTTACAGACCTGTGATATGAAAAGAGTGTCAAGACGATGTACAAAACGATGCCAGCAGCTAATACGACAACCTTATACGCAAGAAACTCCGGATCTTTCGTATCAAGATAATTTTTTATAAAGGGAACAACATGGACGCTTGCTTCTGCAATGATTATAAACAGGGTAACAACAATGGTTCCCATTAGAAAAGATTTCCCGACCTTGTCTGTGTCCTTATAATAGGCAGTGAAGAAAACAAGATTGAATAAACCCAACATCAAAAATGATAGTCCAAAAAACGCAATATTTGCATCCATCCCAACAAGATTCCCAGGTAGACTGAAAGTTCTTCTAATCATTGCAAACGGAATCGCTGTAATGATCTGTGCAAGCTGCAGTATGGTTACTAAGAAAAATCTTGATTTTACGATGTCTCTTTTTCGTATGGGAAGCGTCATTGCGTAGAAGATGTCATGATTTTCACGGCCGCTTAAGCAGGTAAAAAAGATCGCAAGAGTTGTGTAAAAAAAAGTCATATAATAGGGATAATTTGGAATAAGCATCATGGCTGACAGCGATAAGAAGATAATTGATGTCGGATGCATAGCAAGTTTGAATTCTTTGTAAAGCATATTCTTCATTTCACAATCACTCCTTTTCCAAATGAATCATAATAGATTCTAAATCGGCATCAGACATTTCTACGTTTATACCGACACTCTCAGCTGTATTAATTAATGCGCTGTATCCATGTTTGCTCTTTTTGCATCCAATCAATTTCAGCTTCAGTTCGTCTGTTAATTGATCGTCCGTAAGCTCCAGGACCTTATATTGCGTTAAAAATGAATTGATATCTGTATTTGAAAGAATTTTTCCATTTTTGATATATATAATATTGTCTGCGCATTTATCCAGGTCAGAGGTAATATGTGTGGAAAATAAAATGGTGATGCCCTCTCCTGAAAGACCCATAAAAACGTCCAGCAGATCATCTCTCGAAACAGGGTCGAGTCCGCTTGTCGGTTCATCAAGAATTAAAAGTTCCGCATTATGTGAAAGCGCTAAAACAAGTGAATACTTAACTTTCATCCCCGCAGAAAGTTCATCGGGGGTTTTGTTTTCGTCCAGATTAAACATATCCATGTAATGTTTATATGCCTTATCATCCCAATTCGTATAAAATCGACGAGTGGTCTCCGTAATTGTTTTTATCTTCTTTTTGGGATAGTAATCAATTCCGCCTGCAACAAATCCGATTTTTTGCTTTATTTCAAACTCGTTTTCTTTGAAGCGCTTGCCAAAAAACAAAATCTCACCACTGTTTGGGTGAACAAAATTTAATAATGATTTCAAGGTTGTCGTTTTACCAGCACCATTACGTCCAATAAAACCTGTAATTGTTCCATGCTCTAAATCAAACGAAACACTGTTAAGTTCGAAGTGTTCATATTTTTTACATAAATCCTTAACCGATAAAACAATCATTTTTCCTCCTCCTTGTCGGGATTCTCTAAATCCCCACCAAAAGCCATTTGTGTAAGCTTGTTAAACATACTTTTGGGAGGAATTGCAATACCCTGTTCTTCATCCCCCAATAAAATCAATGTATCTCCAGGATTAATATTGAAAACTTCTCTTGCTTCTTTGGGAATAACAATCTGCCCTTTTTCACCGACCTTAACTGTCCACATATATTTCCCTTTTGGCTTTGTCATTTTACTACCTCCACTAAGTATGAATTGTATGTTTTCTATGACTTTTCTTAATAGTATGACTAAGCAGACTTTTTGTCAACTCTTTTTTAATAATAATAGAACTCAAACAATTCCTTCTTCAAATTAAAAAGCACCGCCAAGGATTTTCTCCCTCAAGCGGCGCCAATATTGACACTTATATCTCTACGTCCAGCTCTACACCCTATTTGAATTCAACGGTGAGTTTATCATCAAATACCGCTACTTTTTCAATTAATTGCATTGTAAGCATGTCATCATGTTCTGTGATAATACCACTTTATATTTTAAAAAACTCAGTCCTCTGCGATTCGTAAGGCAAACAATTGTACCGGCCAAGCGAGATGTCTTTTTTCTATAAAATATATTCGCATTTGGTTGTCTCTGACTAATGAATCATTCCCAATGCAGCAGTTGTCGCAAATTTTGCGACAACTAAAATGACGTGCATGTTTAAAACAAATCAATGTCTTTATTTTTCGTATGTGGCTGTCTTTATACGTAAGAAACAGACCGATAAAAAGTTGACGGAATATTGACAGAATTCTGACGGAATTTCAATCAAATACATACACATACAGGCAGTTCCAAACGAATTGGAAAAGACTGAAAAGCACTGCTATTACTACGTCTTTTGCACGTATATCAATTTATAATATCATCTCATAATCACATTTGTAATCAGCAGGTCAACGGTTCGAATCCGTTAATCGGCTCCAAGCGATAAGCCTACAGCCTCTAGGAGATGCAGGCTTTTTGTTTGCCCGAAAATCCGAGTTTTTCAAGACAGAACTGTTGTTTTGAGCATAATTTGAGCATAATTTGAGCAAATAAGCATTAGAAGGTGCTGTGGATTACGGAAATATGCAGAACGATTTTCGGGCAAGGTATTATAAAAATCAGACTTCAAATATATCAAAAAGGTTCTGTAACATTAAAAAATCGTCACTTAGCAAAGACGGAACACTAATAAATAGTCGTTCCTTTGCTCTACTTATTGCAACATAAAGAATTCTGTGTTCTTCATTTTCATATAATTTAGGATCAATAAGAAAACTCATATCGCTCATTTTATTTATAATAACCAGCACGTTATCAAACTCGTCTCCTTTTGCCTTGTGAATAGTTTTATTTCTACTTTCATCCTCATTGATTTGTACGCATAATGCTATTTCGAAATAACGGTGATCATCATAAAATGTTTTGGGCTTACCATTTCTGAAATTTGAAATATTCGGAAAAAGCTCAGCTTTTATGTACAAATAAAATTCAGTCAAAGATATTGTTCTAAAGCTATCATATTTCGCTAATAGCAAGCATAAGATCCTTAGTTCTTCTCTCTTTTTTTGGGTTTGATCGTTTTCTCCCGAAAGCAATTGTCCCAATTCTTTAAGTGCATATTCATATTTCCCCTCATGTGCAAGTTCAACTGCTCTAATGCAACTAACCACGACCTTACTCCTATAATGGGTACTACTGCTTGGTATGTCGGTTTCAAGTAATTGATCTATTAATCCACTGTTATAGGATGAACCAATTACTTCTCTCTTCATTATATTGGAAGTTATGTTGTCTCTTGCCAACGAATATACTAATCCGCCATTACATAATTCAACAGCTTTTTTTAGTGCTGCAACTTTTTCTCCTACAATTATTTTGGGTTTTTCTTTGTTGACGTTTCTCGTTTTGTTTTGTGTAATATCAACTCTTATTTTATTAAGTACATCAATAATTTGATTTGTGCTTCTTCTATTATCACTCATTGTATAATCAACCATTCCTGATATAGTGAAGGAACGAAACTGAACTGGGTGAGCTCCTTGAAATGAATAAATTGACTGAGCTTCATCTCCAATAACTCCAACAATTGTTTCTTTTTCTGCAAGCAACTCTATAATAGCTGTTTGAATTGGATTGGTATCTTGAAACTCATCAACACAAAAATATGGATATTTCGCTCGCAAAACATCTAGAATGAAAGGAAATTTTCTAATAAGTTGATAGCTGAAAAACAAAACATCATCGTGATCAATAAATCCTTCTTGCCAATAGAGTTTCTTATATCCCAGCAAATCAGTTTCAAGAATTTCGATGCACTTATTTGGCAAATACCTGCGATCCATGCCACCATTTGTATCTTCAATGCAAAAAGCCTTTGATTTTCGGGCTGATATTATCAGATTCTTATTACCATCAAATGTATAAAACAACGATGATAACCAGTTACTAATTGCCTTCCTGTAAATATCCAGCTCTGTTAGCTGTTTTATTGAATATGGATGCTTAAGTTTTGCAACATTGGGATGATTATTAATCCATTCGCTAATTTTTTTGCGATGAATAATTGGATCATTGTGACCATCTAATCTGGTCACATTCAAGCTGTAGTCCTGAATTAGAAAAGAAGCATATGGTTTTAAAACATTACTATAAAGAAAGCTATGAATTGTTGACACATCAGCTCGATTAGCATTAGGGCCTAATCGTTTTTGAATTGTATTAACAGCAATGTTTGTATATGTAATACACGCAATTTTTCTTGTTTTCATTAATCGTGTAGAATTGCATGATATGTTTTTTATATGATTAACAATCCAGTGTGTTTTGCCAGCACCTGGGCCAGCAGATACACGAAAATGTTGTTCAATCGGAATCTGTGTGTTTGAATCAATATTAATCATTTGCATATCCACTCAAATGCTTTTCTAATATACGCTGGAACAACCACTTCTTTATATTTGCTTGTCCCTTTTAAAGCATAATTCTCAGATAGAGCATATGCTAATTCTAACGCATTTTCTCCTTTGCCAATTGAGTTGAGATATCGTGATGCAATGATTGCCTTTGCTTTTTGAGAAGGCTCGAACTGGTTTGCTGATTCAATAGCCTTGATAATTCTCCTATTTTCCTTGCTTTCTGATAATAAAGCAATATAATCACTTATTGGTTTATTAGTTTCATATAATTTCATTAATTTAATAATTTCTTTTCTATTACTCATTGAGTCAGTTACAAGTAAATCAAGCGTTGGGTTTGACAAAACTAAATCATACTCGAATGTTTTTCCATACTTCTTGTCTTGAGTATATGACGAAATGTTTACATATTTACCTTCACTGTACTTATCCAAAGAAGCATTCAATTTGTAATCGCAACTCAATTCATCAATATTCATTTCATAAGGATAGCACTTTCTATACGTCTCTTCTTTTCCCTTTTCACTTCTTGAAGGGTCAATATCCGTCAGGCAAGCGACTTTTTTGTAAATAGTATATTGTTTCGTTTGATCAAACAATTTTAAAAAATGATCAAAATATCTTCCTCCGACGTTAATTACCGTGACATGATTTTCTTCTAGTGACACGCCTTCGTATTGAGCCAAAATGGGTAGAAGCAATACCTCAGACAGACCTTCAACTAAAATCACCTTTTGCGCAAAAAGCATATCTGATCTTGTAGCATCTAAAAAACGTTGAACATATTTTTTGCTTCTTTCATCATTTTGAAAAACTTTTCCTGGATATCCAACCAAAGTTTTACCATTTTCATTGTGCAAACAAATCAATTCATCCAACAAAACAGATGACGTTATGTGCGTAGAATGTGTTGTTACAAATATTTGTCTGACCTTCTTTTCAAGTTCATTCTTCTTCAAAAATTTAAGAAATTGATATTGCATAGCTGGATGGAGGTGCGCTTCTGGTTCTTCAATTGCCAAAATGGGAAAAACTTTTGCATTGCTTCCTAAATACTTACCGTCTGAGTTCACTTGCATTTTTGCCAAAAGTAATGACATAAATATTAAATTGTTATACCCAAGCCCGTTATGCGTTGCAGGAATTTTTATACCGGTTTCATACTCTACAATTAACTTAAATGCAGAGAACATTTCAATGTCTGAAACTCCACCCTCAAAATTAGGGTTAGCCTTATTAAATGATGCCCCTGTATCCTTTGCATAAGATAGAATTTTGCCTTTACCCTCTTCCATCCTTTTCTGCAAACTTGTAATCAACTGATCTGCTTGGGAAGAAAAATCTTTTCTCTTTGCTTCTATTTCCTGTCTTTTAACTTCTTCATCTTTGGATGTATCAGATTTAATTTCATAATCCATAAAAAAATCTAAAACATTTTTAAGAAGGGTATTCTTTCCAGTAAGCATATCTCTTTCAACATCACGAATAGCATCTAAGAATTGAAAATCAAATTTCCGTAATGACTCACCATCGGCAACAGTCTGCGCTATTGGGTCACCGCCCCATATTTTGTATACGTAAAGCCTTATGAAGTCTTGCTTTATTATCTTCCAAGCCGTTTTCGAATCAGTCGCAGGCTCAATTTCCTGCAAATACTTGATTCTCTCCTTTTCAGGGAGAAAAAATTGATATGTCAATAATGCCTGATATGGCTCATTAAGCTGAGTAATCCAATTGCCCACAGTAACTAAATCATCAGAATTTAAGTCCTCCTTTTCGCTTTGTTCAATATATATTGCTATACTTATTTGGGGTGGATTTTCTTTTAGTTCCTCTAATGAAATATACTTATTGAAATCATCAACATCTAATTGCTTTACAGCTTGTGAATCGAGCACTATTGATAAAGCTTTTATTAAATTGGATTTTCCGGCGTTATTATGTCCAATAATGACATTTGATCCATCATTAAAAACAATTTCTGAATCCTGATAATTTCTGAAATTACTTATTTTTATTTTTGATATATACATTATTTCGCCTTTCGTTTGTATTTCGGTATAGAACTCGCTAATAATAATACTACTTCAATATCCTCATTTCATTATCAAGTGCCAATTCTTTAAGTAAATAACCCAATGTTATTCCATCATAATAGCAATTCATTTTTTCTGGCTTTTCAGAACTGCAATTTTTTTGAGCTAATACCTTTAACGCTTTATCATCAAATTGAGCCGATATTATATATGAAAATTTGACTTTCTTGTTTGGCATTTTTCCAAAAACTTCTTTGAATTTTGGAAAAGTACGGTTTAAGAACCACTTCACGGTATTAGACTCATACCGCCCTTCAACTGTCTCAAATTTGCCAAGCGGAATCACATATTGAAATTTATATCCCTTAAGTTCAACAGCGATATATTCGTTATCGTTATCGATTAAATAGTCTATTTCATACTTCCCATCTCCGTCGTTTATCAAAACTCTATGTTTGATTCTGCATGTAGGGTATATTTTTTCAAATACTGGGCGCATCAAATATTCAAATAAATCTCCTTTCAAATTCCCATAATTATCACCACCACTAGACTGTTCTATTCGCGATAAAACACTTTCAATCTGTTGTGAATTATTGCCTTGCGCAACTATTGTTGAGTCATAATTGAATTTTATATTATTATATTCGGTTACAATATTTATCGCTTCTTTTCCAAATAACGAGTTCAAATCAACGATTAGATAATTTTGTTTTTTTGCATTTACAATCACCACAGGATTGATTTTGCTCGAAAAAATAATAGGAATAACTCTTCTCTTTATTATCTTAGTAGAAAAAACCATCCTGTTTACACGTTCTCTAAATCCATCGAAATCAATCGTATCATATTCTGTGTATACACAACAATCCGCGACTATAATTGCTGGTTTCAATTTTTCATAATCAAAAATTCCTAAAGACGAACTAAATGCAAAAATGTCCCAAATAGTACCATTTTTTTCGATTCCTCTAAAATTATTCCCTTCACCACGAAAAGTAATTACCGAATTGTCGACAAGGTTTACTCTTCGAAGCCAGTTGACAAAAAGAGAAATCATTGTTGCTTCATTCATTATTTTTACATAATAAGAATCCAGTTGAATAAGAGCTTTCGCTTTATCCCATTTTGACAAATAAAAGAGATGCACATTATGAAAATTGATATCGTTTACAATATTCAACAGCCTTAGATCCGATAATAAATTTTCATATGTAGTTGCGTGACCAGTATTTGATATGTTACAACCGGAAAGTCTAATTATTTCGTTCTCACTTATTATACCGCCATTGATAAAAAGTTTTGTAATTACTCTATACAAGGCAGGTTTATACTCCTTAATAGTACTTTTAAAAAGATTATACGTAATTGCCCGTTTTCGAGAAAAATAAGCATATTGATTATTTCCAAAGGTCATTGGTTTTGAACATTTCATTATCCCTGAATTGTAAGCATTTTCAATTATCTTTCGAACGTTTGCTTTTGTTGTCTCCGGAAACTTCTCACAAAGAAGTTTTCCTAATTTTTCAGCAACAATAACCTTAGTGGTATTTTTTGAAAAGATAGTATTCAAAAACACTTCATGCTCTTTAGCCATTATTCACACCCCCCATAATAAGTATATCTTACTGTTATTGCTTAAAAACATTATTTTCAAATTCATTTATCTTATTTATCTAAATACCTAACTCAAACGATTACACATTGCGAGGAGAAATACACATGACAAAAGCAATCGCGATATCAAATCAAAAGGGCGGTGTCGGCAAAACGACAACCGCTGCTGCTCTGGCCTCCGGGCTAGAAAGAACTGGACGCAAGGTCCTGCTTATCGATTTTGATTCTCAGGCGAATCTCACTATGATGATGGCCGATCAAAATCCAGATTCCATTCCTATTGGCGTGGCCGATATCATGACCAAAATCATTGAGGATCAACCACTGGCACCAATGGAAGGAATTATTCGAATCACGAAGAATCTGGATCTTCTTCCCTCCAACATTCAACTGTCTGGGATGGAGAATATCCTAGTCAATGCCTTGAGCCGGGAGAACATTTTAAAGATGTACGTCAACGAGGTGAGAAATCAGTATGACTACATCATCATCGATTGTCTGCCTTCTCTTGGCATGCTGACGATCAATGCCCTTGCCGCGTCCGATAGCGTCATCATACCTGTGCAGCCACACTTTTTGTCTGTAAAAGGCCTGGAGCTTCTTCTGAAAACGATCGGCAAAGTAAAGCGACAAATCAATCCTGACCTTACGATTGATGGAATCCTTCCCACCATGGTCGACAAGCGAACAAATTTTACCAAGGAAATATTGGGCGTGCTACATGAGTCGTACGGCAGTAAGATTCGTATTTTCAATAGCGAGATCCCTCTGTCTGTTCGGGCCATTGAAGCCGGAGCCGAGGGGAAAAGTATTTTCGAGTATGATCCAAGAGGAAAAGTTGCAATCGCATATGAAAATTTTACTAAGGAGGTAATCGCACTTGAAAGAACCCGGCAGAAAAATACAACTAACCCCATACGATGACTTGTTTCAGACAACAGATCCAAACAAATCGGAACCGGCAGGAACGATTGAAATGCTCCCGTTGGACCAGCTCCACCCTTTTCCAGATCATCCATTCAAGCTATATTCTGAAGACCGGATGCTGGAAATGACAGAAAGTGTCAGGCAAAGCGGAGTTCTTACGCCCATCTTGGTTAGGCCGGTCAAAGACGGCGACGGCTTTGAAATCATCTCAGGGCACAACCGTGTGGAAGCAGCAAAAAGAGCCGATCTTTCTGAAGTCCCCGGAACCATCCGAGAAATGGACAACGAGACGGCTATCATTGCAATGATTGACAGTAATCTCCGGCAGAGAGAAAAACTTCAGCCGAGTGAAAAGGCTTTCGCCTATAAAATGAAGCTGGACGCGATGGGCAGACGGGCAGGCAGACCATCTGAAAATAATTGTGCTCAAGTTGATCACAATTATTCAGGCAAGAAAACAAGAGACATAATTGCAGAACAAACCGGAGAAAGTGGTCCACAAATCCAACGCTTCATCCGACTCACCGAGCTCATCCCTCCACTTTTAGATATGGTTGATGAAAACAAACTGGCATTCAATCCGGCCGTTGCCATTTCCTATCTGAATGTTGAGCAGCAGTGCTGGTTAATGGAAATCATGGAAAAGGAGGAATGCAGCCCATCTCTGACACAGGCAGATCACCTTAAGCAATTGGCACAGTTGGGCAAACTGGATTATCCGGTTTTGGAAACGGTCATGTCGGAGCCCAAGCCACAACAAACCCAAATCACGCTAAAGCAAGATCGAATTGCAAAGTTTTTCCCAAAAGATGCCTCTCCACAGCAAATGGAGGAAACGATTCTTAAACTTTTGGAAAACTGGTACCGGAAACGAAATCAAGAACAGTCTTCCCCCGGTCGATAAATAGATCCCTTTCATCTCTCGTTAGCACGCCCGGAGCGTGTTTTTTTGTGCTCAAAATCAAATATATGGAGGTTCTCATGAAAAGGATCCGTTCTGATCCCCGACACTTTTTTGTCTTTACCTGAACAGAAAATGACAGATAACAACACTTCCAGTATCTGTCAGATCTGGAAAAAATATGTGCTGATGTCGATGCAACAAATATCCGGAACAAGGTGTGCGCAGCCTTCTTCCGGATCCTGTGTCGGCATCAAGAGCAAATAGGAAGGGTATTGCAGCCCTGATTACCATGGTTATTCCGAAACAGGGGAGATGGGTTTATTGGTGGGTCGTTGGAATCAGCCGATGACTGTTCCCCCCTTCCCCACACCCCATCCCCTTTACTCCAGCTGGCAGAGAAAGTACCGGCTGGAAAGAGAACGTAATGTAGATCTACCCAATAGCAGTAACAACAGGAGGTACTTATGCGATTTTTACGAAACAAGTTTTTTATTGGTGTACTGTGTATCATTCTCGGGTTAGTCATCGGATTTGTGGCTATCCCACAAGTTCAGAATAAAGGCACAACTGATCTGGTCCAGGCAGTTCGCTTAAAACAAGATGTTTCCCAGGGCGAAGAGATCACCGAAGACATGGTTGAAACTGTCACTATAAGTCAGAAACTCATTCCTTCCGGTACGGTCGATAGTGTCACTTCTTTTGCCAGCCGGTTTGCAGTAACACAACTGTTTGCCGGCGACTATCTGACATCTGGAAAACTGGCAGACGCGCAAAGCACGCAAGACTCACTAGCTCTGGCAACAGCAAAGGGAATGAAGGTCATCTCTATCACATTGCCTTCGCTGGCTTCGAGTGTATCCGGGCAATTGCAGCCAGGAGATGTTGTCACCGTTTTGTCCTTACTGAAAAACAACACCGTCGATCAGTCTCAGACTTTAAATCCTCAGGTGCAGACTGCAGAGGATACAACCGCTGACACTTCCTCGACAGATGCAACTCCCGCAGCATCCGAAACAGCCCTGAAGCCCGAAACGCTTCTCTATCCTGAACTTCAGTACATTGAAGTTTGTAGTATTTCTGCATCTGACGGAAGTGATGCCATTGTCAGTAAAACGCCTTCAGAAGACAGCAAGAACAATTTGCCCGTCACTATTTCTTTGTATGTAACGGAGAGTCAGGCGCTGCGGTTGGCTGAGCTGGAACAAAGTGGAGTCATGCATTTGGTTTTCGTTGCCCGGGGAGCCGATGCTGCTCCGTTTATCACAGACGATATTCGTGTTCTGAATTTGGAGGTGGAATAATATGTTGATCACCATTTGGGGCCGCGACGGAAGCGGCAAAAGTACGCTGGCGGATGCATTGGGCGCTCTCCTTGCTCAGAAGGACCTGGTGGCAATCATCGATACGGATCTGACACAGCCAATCTTGCCAGTCCGTCTGCCCGGCACCCAATTTGGCCGGGAAAATTCTCTGGGGCGTGCCATTGCCGGCACCGGCAGCAGCGAAGTCAAACGATATCTTCATCTGCACCCCAAAAAGGAAAGTCTTTTCTTTGCGGGTCTCATCACAGAAGATGACTATCTTTCTTTCGAAATCGGACTGGAAGCCGAAACGGCTGCCAATCTTTTCATTAGCAATTGTCAGGAATTTGTTGATCATGTGATCCTGGACTGTTCCGGTCAACGCACCGATCCGTTTATCCCGGGAGCTCTTATTAAGTCGGACCGGATTCTGGTGCTTCTGACACCGGATTTACAGGGAATTTGCTGGTGGAAGTCCATTCGTCCTCTTTTACTTCGGATGAATGTCTTGGATAAGGTCTGGCTCATTTTATCGCCTGTGTTTAAACACCATCAGGCGGACTGGATTTGCGAGGCGATCGAAACCTCCTGCAGAGCAGAACTCCCCTTCTCGGCGGAGCTCAATCTTCTGCGCTGCAGCGGAAAGCCATCAGAGGCAGCTATCTCCCGTTCCGGCCGACGTTGGAACAAAAAAATAACGCTGCTATGTGAAGATCTACAGCATCAGGAGGTGATCCGTCATGACCAAAACCCTTCGCTCCATCGCATATAATTCGCAAAACAATGAACCAGAAAAACAGGATGGTTACGAGGCCATTTTAGAGCAGACCAGAAGTTACGTCAGCCGAGAGCATGCCGATGCACTGGCAGCAGTTATTTCGGATGAAAAATCGGCCGAGACTATCCGGCGTCTCATTGCCGGATTCATAGACGAAAAGCATCTGCATTTGCCAGGCATGGATCTGCAGACACTAATTGATCGTCTATACGGAGATATGGCTGGATTCGGTTTCCTGGATCGTTATATCTATAACCCGAATATTGAAGAAATCAACGGGAACAGCTGGAACGATATTGAGCTAGTCACCGTTGACGGTGTTTTCAAGATTGACGAACATTTTTCTTCTCCACAGCGTGCCGTTGATATGATCCGAAAAATGGCCCGTTTGGGCGGATTGATTCTGGATAACACGAGTCCGGCTGTGGACAGTTATCTGACCCGCGGCATCCGAATCTCAGCCATG
>Ga0209430_1001453_pt1 | contig 17525 bp, 13 predicted proteins | sample BarGraIncub1133A_FD_184504 | JGI IMG/M metagenome (GOLD analysis project Ga0209430, IMG submission 184504) | Arctic peat soil microbial communities from Barrow, Alaska - Barrow Graham LP Incubations 11-33A (SPAdes) (version 2) | ecosystem: Environmental > Terrestrial > Soil > Wetlands > Peat... | reverse complement strand
TTAATTGCCTATATTTGTATGTCAAAATATGTACTAACCATTTGACATGTGTCAAAAATGAATAAGATGTACTTATGACACAAAAAAACAACGAATAAGGACTATTTCACAAAGTTGTACTTTGTGAAATAGTCCTTATTCCCCCTTTTGGAGGGGTTGGGCAAAAACACCCAATATGATATCATAGTCAATTTACCAATACAGGATCTAAACACTTGGTTAGAGTAGATATCTGCAAGCATACAATATATTAACTATTATATTGTATGAAAAAAAGCACTTATAATTAGTGCTTTTTTTGTATTATGAAATAAATCTAAACTCATAATTAGATATTTAAAGTATCTTGTTAACTTAAATGGATGTATGGCTTTCAATAAATTCATCATCTATTGGGAAACCGGCTAATGCTAAAGTTTATTAATAACACTAGATATAGGCACATTTAAATAAGATTAAACCTTTTTTGTAAAGTCTTATTAAAGTATTAATGATATAATTGTAAATAGAAATTAAATTTAACTAAGTCTTTAAAGTGAGGGGATAAGCTATGTTATATACTGTAGAAGAAGCTAGTATTAAGTTAAAAGTGTCCAGACAGACTGTCTATACTAAAATAAAATTGACTAAATTCAAAAGAAAATTAGTAATAAGTCAAGGTAAATCAATGCTTACAGAGGAACTTGTAAATTTAATTGAATCTGACTTGAACGTAAAAAAAGACTTGAATAATAATGATAATGGTTATAAAGAAGAAAAGACATTAAAGTTAGATAAACCAATACTTGAGGATGATATTGTAAAGATTAATGAAAAGCTTGTTAACTCCTTAATTGAACAATTGGCTGATGCAAAGTTACAAATGAAAGAAAAAGACTTACAATTAAATTTACAATTAAATGCAAAGGATTTACAAATACAAGAAATGAATGAACGATTAAAAAACGAACAAGAATTAAATAGAAATAATCAAGAATTATTAATAAACCCAAAACAAGATATTAAATTACTTGAAGAACATTTTCAGGATTTAGATAGCAAATTTAAGGATATTAAACAAGATATGCAAGAACGAAAAGAGCCCCAAAATGGATTATTTAAAAGGATATTCGGGAAAAAAGTTTGATTATTGGGAAAATATGAGGTAATATGTAAACAAGTTATTAAAAAACAGAATAAAAAAGTTCCTCAACACTTTTAAATTAGTTTGACGACTAATTTAAAAGCTAAATTCAAATAAGTGATTAGAACACTTAAAGAACGTTTAGAAGAACTTTGCTATTAGATTGAGTATAAACTATTAGTAAAGTAAATTCAAGCCCTTTAGGTGAAAATCTAAAGGGCTTTTTGTTTTGATTTAAAATACATGATAAACGTGGCTTGTTATTGGGCTAGAGAAGTACCAATGGCGATAAGATGGTTACACGTTAGAGAAGTAATAAATAATAAAGGACAAGCTTTAAAGTAGCTAGTAACAAGAATATTAGCAGTTGCCTCATAACTTATTTGAGGAGCTTTGAGAAGGTAAGATGTTGAGATAACAGAAACTTTGTAGAAGAGTCTTTCGAAGACTATAAAGATGTCGACTCTGAAAAGAGGTAGCACAGGGTGAGTTCAGCCAAGGAAAAAAAGTGAACCTCTACACATTATACTAGTCCTTATCTTTAGTTGTGTAGGATCGAGCGTGGTGCCGACGAAAAGGGCAGGAGTGGAAGTTCTAGGATACTAAGGTATCGGGAACCATAAGCAGATTAGCAACAGGATAGAACTGGTTGTAGAAAGCTTAGGATGTGAAAACATATAACAGATAAGGTGCAGACGTGAAGCGACCGAGTGATATACGGTTTATAAAAAGCAGTTATTCCCTTACAAAGTAAGAAAATATTTTCTTACTTTGTAAGGGAATAACTGCGTCTATTCGCTCCCTTGTTTAATCGGTATATAGTATATTCTCGTATGTTACTTGTAAATAGAAAAAGAAAAAAGATTATAGACCAACTGGAGCAATGGAAGGGTAGCCCGTAGGGAAGGTTCCATTGTGGAAGACGGTAGTAGTTTTTCTTAATACATAAAGTTAAAATGCTATATTTAGGTAAAAACATTGTATTTTATTGTAGTTAAGCGTAACATAAAGGTGAACTTCCGATTAATTGGTCCGTTTCATGTTTTATGTGTATTGAAATATAAAAAAATTTACGAATATAGTGGAAGCATGCTTAAACCAGTTTCTCGGCAAGGTATGCTTCCACACCCTATATATCCATAAGATACTCTAAGAACGACCCCTCAAATAATTAAGTATCTCACTAACGTTCAATCCTCAATTATTTAGGGAACCCTTTGTCGTCCTAAGAGTAACTAATGGAACGGTTGAAAACTCTACGAGCAAACTTTGTTTGGTCAGCAAGCTGACTTTTCAACCTTATATAGGGTGTGGCAGCAAGACTGCACATGTAATAAAATGCTTTGCATTTTCATTATTAAAGACAGAATTATTAGGAGGTATAAATGGCAAGAGGAAGAAAATCAACAGTTGTTAAAACAATGACTCATAGAGATATATCTTTATTAAAACAATTATCGAATACGGGACTTTGTTCAATAGAACAAGCAAAATCACATTGTAACTTAAATAGGGATAGGCTTGTTAAACTTGAAAAATCAGGATATATAAAAATTGAAAAAACTAATCCTGTTGGAGGAAAACTAATAGAAGTTGTAAGGATGGATAATAAAGGTCGTGCATATTGTGAGAATAATATAGGTTCACAATACTTTTATAAATCTAACATAAACCAAGTAACTCATGATATGAAATTAACAGAAGCCTATTATCAAGTTATGAAAGAACATCCAAATGCAGTTTGGAAAAATGAAACACAAGTTGCTTATGAAAATAAAGATGTAATAATTAATGGAGATTGTGTTGATGCAATTGTTAAAATAAATAGTGGAACTTTTGCACTTGAAGTAATAGGTAATAAATACACGCAAAAAACAATTGATAATAAAATAGCTAATGGAAATAGACTTACTGGTAAAACAATTTTGGTATAATTCCTTTATAGGCTTTGCCTAATATCTAGGAAGGAATGATTAAAATGAATTATAAAATTGAAGTAAGAACAGATATTATAGCCCCTCATACTTACCTAGAGGTAGAAATGAATTACAAGGAACTATTAGGGGTATTAGAAAAATGCGGAGGGTATGCACTGTTTCAACAGCTATATAAATGGTTTGGAAACAAGTCGCGAGGATTTAGAGAAATAAAAAAGCTTGAAGAACTTATTTTGGTTGGTTCAGAACAATTAAATAATAATAAGTATGTTTATTTAAAGAGTACTGCACTAAAATATCTGAAATATAAAGATTCTAAAGAAGAAGTAACAGATATTAAAATAACTAGACTTCTCCAAAATCCAGGATTTAAACCAATAATGAATTCAGTTTATTCATTTGAATACTTAATGAGTAAAAATGAAAATATTAATGTTGATAATTCAGATAAAACCTTTGATATATTCATTTCTAAGGCTACAGAGGTATTTAAAAAGGATAGATTCGTTAACCTTCACCTCGGTAAAATAATGAAAGTTGAATTTGTGCAGTCACTTAAAATTAAATTAAAGATTTTAGGAGATAGAAATGGTATTTTCTTAAAGAATTTTTTAGAAGTAGAAGATTTTAAATCTTCTACGTTAGAATTTGTATGGTTTGACTTTAACCAAAGCACAGACGAGAACCCAATTTTAAGAGTTTCGAGGTTGATTTCTAAGTTTTTAAACAATATTGGAACTACAGGGAAGAATAATTTATTAAATTGTTGTAATTTTACTCTAGAAATAGTAACTCTTAGCGAGGAACGAAAAGGGATTCTAGATATATTAATAAAAAGAACTTTAATTGCCATTGAAAAAAAGAACAATTTTCATTTAAATAGTCCAATAAAGTCTAAAGAAAACCATGTGATATCTCATTTGAAAGAGGTTAAGATCGTGGTATTTGAACAGTTTGAGGGTTATTTGAAAATTTCTACAAAAGGAGATAGTGAATTTTCTTTTGTAGAAGATAAGGTAATTGATAGATTAGAAAATTTAAAAGAACATTTAAAAGGAGGTAAATAGCGTGGGTGGATTATTGGAAGTACTAATTGTTGCAATAATTGTGGGTGTTATATATCAAATGTTTTTTACTAATAAAGAAACGAAGCAATTTGACCCTAGGGAAAATAGAAAGTATATAACTCCTCCAAAGGAATCAGATAGCTACACCCCCGAAGCTCCAACTGGAATAAGAACTAAATTTGCTGAAGAACCAGCTTTTATTAATGAAGCGGACAAAAATGAAGCAATTTTAAATAAAACAAGTACACTTTTAGGACATACGGAAGGTTTTGAGGATGTTTTTATTACTTCTAAAGAATTAAATGCAATGTGCCTAATTGTTGGGGCTACTGGGGCTGGTAAAACAGAATGCATTAAAACTATATTGGAATTAGCATTAAAAAATAACAATCCAATCATAATTGTTGATGGTAAGGGAGACCTAAGTTTCCCAAAGGAATATGAAAAAGAGTGTAAAAAATATAATAGGAATTTCAAGTTATTTAGTTGTGACATTAACAATTCATTGCATTACAATCCTTTAAGGCATGGGCTCTATACAGAATTGAAAGATAAGTTAATTGATATATTTGATTGGTCAGAGCCTTACTTTAAAAGTCAAGCAGAGAGATTTCTACAAGGTGTTTTTAAAATGTTATTAATTCCTGAAACAAAAGATTTATTAGGATATGAGGTAATTGATTTACAAATACTTATAAAATCATTAAGTGTAGAAGTTATGGAAAATCTGGTGCCACAAATAGGAGAAAAAGCTGATTTTATGCTCCCAATATTGGCTGAAGCTGATAAAAAAGCAATTAATGGATATGCGGGAAGACTGAAAACACTAGCGGAAAGTGAGCTAGGTGATTTATTTATAGATACACAAGATGATAATGTTATAGATCTAGTCGATAGTATTCAAAATAATGATGTTGTTTTCTTCTCATTAAATAGCTTGAAATACTCGGTTTATGCTCAAATGTTAGGTAGGCTTATAATTTCAGATTTAAAAAATGTTGCTCCACGTTTTGTGGAAAAAGAAAAAGAAGTTTTTACAGTGTTTGACGAGTTCAATGTATTTGCCAGTGAAACAATAATAAATTTAATTAATAAAACAAGGTCTTATGGATTTAGAAACATAATTTCAACGCAAGAACTAGCGGATATGACAATTGATAATTCTAGCAAGCTATTAGACCAAATATGGGGTTGTACAAATGTAAAAATAGCTTTAAGGCAAGATGTTTTTTCTTCTCAACAAGCATTATCTAATGGGGTAGGTACAAAGGATATATATAAACCAATGATTACAAGTAGTAGAGAAAGTGGTAAGCAAGAACAAAGTAGTACAAATGTAACTTTAGAAGAGGAATTTGTTTATAAACCTAGAGAGTTTGGGCAATTAAAAGTAGGGGAAGCGATAGTTTTTATAAAAGTACCTGAATTTAGATATGCAAAAATAAAAATTAGGATGGTGAATTAAATAAATGTTACGTTTAATACCAATAGTTAATATACTTATAAATATAGTGTTCATAGGTTTTTTACAGGTTGGATTGTCATGTTTTGTACCTGTTCAGTGGCTTCCATTTAATGGAACTATTAGAACTTTAATCTTATACATAGTTTTAATTTTTGGCATGTATTCTGAGGTTGGACAACGTTGTGTTGCTTTCTTCGCTAATGGTAGAAATATAATAGGAAGGGAAGAAAAAATTTTACAACCAATAATTGAAGAGTTGAAGGATAGAACGGATATTAATGGTTATTCTTCGCCAGTATACATGCAATATAAGATTTTTGAGGCATTAAATAATCTTACTGGAAAGAAGATTAAATCATTAGATAGAAAAATTGAAAAAATGAAATTTGAATATCGAACTGGAACAGTTAAAATATTTACTTTTGATAAACTTGATATAGAAACAAATTCATATGGTAATTCAATTTTTATATCAAAAGGTGCGGTAGACACACTTTCAAGACAAGAATTAAAAGCTGTAATCTATAATGAATTTGCACAAATAAAGACTAATATAGCAAATTTAAGATTATTACATGATGGCAATATAGTGCTAGGACGTGCAAGTGCAATATTATTTTTAATAATTGCTCCATTCGCTCTAACTTTAGGAATTTTAAGTAGTAATATTTTAGCAACAATAACACAGAGTGATGTTTCTTCTTTAAATACAGTAGTTTTACATTTGCTATTAATAATAATTTATAGCTTTTACTGTATAGTAAGGTTGATTGTATGGCATTTCACCCAAAAATGGACAAGCATTTTTTACATGCTTTATGAAAGAAAAATATTTGTAAAAGCTGATAGAGCAACGTATAAACAAGGATTGTCTAGCGATATGTTAAGTTATTTAGATAAGTTATATGCATTTAAACTAGGAGATAAAGACGTATCAAGATTATTTGTTGAACTTAGACCATTAGTGGCATATAGAATTAATTATTTTGAGAATGTACTAGGTAATAATAGAGAGCTTTCGAGAGAGAATTATGCGTGGTCATCAAATTATATGGAAAGAGTGCAAAGTATACATAATAAAAAATAGTAGAAAGGGAATGGTATAAAGTGTTTTGTTTGAAATGTAAAATTGAAACAGAAGATAAATTTTGTGAGAATTGTGGAGGTGCAACGGTTGCAAGCAATACATACTGTCCAGTATGTGGGGTTGAAACTGGACAATACAAGTTTTGTGGGAAGTGTGGAAATGCCACAGTTGTGAATAATGAAATTGCTTCAACGGTAGAAGACCAAGAAACAAATTTACAATTTGGCCAAGCCGATAATATAAATACGAAAACTAAAGTTTTACATTCAAAACCAAATATAAAAAAAACAATAAAGCTTGTAGTAATTTTAGTAATTTTAGTAGGTGGTTTTACTGGATATAAAGTATTACAAACAAAGTATACACCTCAAAAAACAGTAAACCAATACTATACATATCTTGCTAATAAAGATTACCACGATGCTTATAAAATGTTATCCAATACAGATAATGATTTCTTAAATGAAGATATGTTTAAAAAATCAGTTGAAAAACAAAATTTCAAAAATTACAGTATAAAAGATTTTAATAAAGATGATTTTGAAGATTATAAAGATGTAATTTCTAATGCAACAACCTATGAAGTACAAGCAAATGGGGTAACATCTGTTGCAGAAGTTGAACAAGCTGGTAAGAAGTTTTTGATTTTTAATAATTTTAAAATAAATGCTAAAAATTTTACTACAAAAGAGTGGGGGTTTGATGTACCAAAGGGCACAGAGATATTTGTAAATGGTAAAAAAGTTAACAATTTAATAGAAAATACAGAAAATAGGAGTGGTGCTGCAACTGGTTTAACTGGTAAAAGTGAAGTTTATAAAACAAAAATAGAAAACTACCAAATAAACAATATTTTTTCAGGTAATTACACTGTTAAGTTAAAATTAATTGGAGCATCAGATATAAATCTTAATGAAGTGGCGGTAGGTACAAAAGTTAGTGCAGATTTTAAGATGACAAAGGGACTTGAACAACAATTACAAAGCCAAGCAAAAGGGCTTTTAATGACATACTATGCGAATGCTGATATGACAAAATTTCTAAGTACGGATAATGATGTTGAAAGTGAGTTAAAAGATGCGGAGCAAATGTATAATATAAATGGTACAAATCCTAAATCGAGAGGAATAATGGAGAATGACATTGCAGTAGGATCGACAACGCTGGATGATTCTACACATGCGAGTATAGTAGAAACATATACATTAAAAAAAACAGTTCTATCATCTTCAATAACTGGTTTAGGTAATTCAGAGAGTCCCATAAATACAACTTTTTACTTTGAAAAAGTAGGTAACAAATGGTTAATATGTAGTGCCAATTTATATAATTAAAAATTTAATATAGAATCAATTTAAAATAATAGGTGCTAAATTTTAGCATCTAGAAAAGAAGGGGTATAAAATATGAAATTATTAGATATTAAAACACTTCAAGATGTGTCTCTTGAATATGGAATTTCAATTAATACTTTAAAAAGCAGATTGCAATTAACTAGTTGTGGTTTAATTGAAGATGTAGATTACAGAAGAATGGGAAAAGGACAAAGCGTGTTACTAACTCCATTAGGTGTAGAAAAAATAATTAAGATTAAAAGGATTTCACCTCAAGAATTCGAAAAGCATTATATTAAGTGGAAAAACAAAGAAGAAACAGTAGTTGAAATTGCAAAGCTATTAAACATAAATATAGGAACATTTTATAAATTCATAAAGAAATATGAATCACAAATGAGTACATAGATGGGAATATTAAAACTTAGGGTGTAAGTGTTAGTTTATTTGTTAAACAAAGCTTAGAATGACTATAGAGAGCGGTTATTGTTGTTTCCTATATCTTTTTTTAGTTTTTTTTATTTGGGCCGTCCGAGCAGTCTTTCCTTTACAATTAAAAAGCCTTAAACAAAACACATTCTATATTTTTAGAACTGTTTTCCGTACCTCCAACCAATTCTAAAAAAAATTTCTAATGTTTTAGGCTTCTTAATTTCCGCTATAGTTCCTTGACGCATATTAATACTTTGATATTTAAAATAAGGCTTAAGTAGTATTTTTACTGTAAGTTTTAAAGCAGAAGTAGGGTGGAAAATTATAATCTTAATCTCCAGTTTGGAATGTCTCGGCAGTCAAAATTTTAGATATATAATAATATAGGATTCTGCCTTTAACTTCGTTGAGTAAGCCAAAGTTAAGGGTTAATTAAATCTAATTTGATGTTTAACAAGGTGCCTGGGGGCACTACCTTGAAAATATACTAATATCTTGTAAAATTCAATATATCAGCATATAATAAATATATGTTAACAATACGGTGTAAACATTTGTTAACATAGTAATACGAATGTTTAATGTGAAATATTGTGTTAACATAATTAAACGGGAGATAGATAAGGAATTACTAAAATTACAAAAGGAACAACAGGAGAAGTTAAGCCAAAAACAAGTAATTAATGGAAAGGAGAGATTATAGATGAAAATTATAGATGAAATTATTAAAACTGCTAGAGCTGATGTTACAATACATAAATTTTTATATTTAAAACAATTTCTTTTTAAGTGGCAACAGTTTTTACAACAAACATCTAAATCCAAGTTATGTTATATGGAACCCGATATAAGTGATAAAGACCAATGTTACAATTATTTATTACCATTGGGGAATCAATTAATAGAGTTCGATTTTTCTATAAAGTATTTAAGAGGTTTTATGAATTGCTGTTCAAATAATAAAGTATCTCTAGCTAAAATGCACCTAACTAACGTGAGGGGAGAGTTAGCATACAACAACTTGAAATGTCATTACAACAAATGTGATACTCTTTTAAAACATAGCTCAGCCTATAACGATTTGGATGAGGTAATAATTATTCCTATGCCTGTCGGAGAATACAGTTTTTTAGTTGCAGACGGAAATCATAGAATTTGTAGCCAGGTCAATGAAAACAAACACATAATAATCACTACTTTTTTAGATTATCCAGTAGTTTCAAAAAGTCTAAATAGCCCTTTACAAATTGCCTTATATTGTTTTATTGAAGATATTAAAAATATCCGTGACAATTTAGGAAAAATAACAGATAGTAGGATTAATAATATTTTAAATATTAATAACCCTAAAGGAAATTTATCTATAATAGCAGAGCGTAACTAAAAAAATCAAGGCATACAACATAATTTTCACATTATATTGTATGCCTTTTTATTATAAAGAATATAAAGATAGATCTATTATACCTGTATATCTAGAAGCTTATTTATTAATTTAGCCTTATTTTCAAGGCCATAAATCTTATAAATGGTATTATTTATGGCTTCGTTTGTTGAGTTAAGTTTCTTATTAATTATATTAATATAATTTTGGTAAAGTTCAGAATCTTTTAATTTAGTAACATTAATTAATAATGAATCTTTTGTGATATCCCCCGAATATTTTTTGAAATATATATCATACATTTTAGATGCTAATTTGGGGTCATATATCTTAAGTTTTAGTTCAGAATTCAAAATAATAATTGTCTTATCATTCGTATCTAATTTAGCCTCATTTATTGTGTAATCTTGGAACATTTCATTTTCTGTAATCAAATTCCAATAAACAGATTCATCTGTTATATTATATATTTCAATATTAGGTTCTATTTCATCTTTAAACCACAGTGTTTCAAAATTAACGTTATCTTTCTCAAATTCTAATTTATCTTTTATTAATAAATGAATTTCCTTAGATAAATTAATAAGCTCATTTTTATTAATCAAAGGAATATCCTCAATTTTTTTAATGAGAATATCTTTATCTCCCTGTTGTCTTAATTTATAATATAATTGCACAATATTAGAATTAATTATACCCGCCATTAAATAAATATCATTTTCAGATAGTGAACTATTGGGTACCAAATACATAAAACGTCCACCATGCTGAGGTAGAAGAATTTCATTACTTACAAATGCAAAGATTTCTCCAATTCCACGTTTTTCTACTATTCCTAATTTAATTTTACTGGTTATGGGATTGTCAAAAATATCTTCTTTGTTTTTTAACCTTGAACGCCATAGTATATTAGAGTCTAAATATGTATAATATTTTTTTGTATATCCATATCTTTTCATATGCTTTTGATAAACAAAAGGTAAAACTCGGTTATTATCAAAAATTTTATCAATTTTACCACTTTTAAGATTACTTTCAATATAATTCTGTGAGGTTTTATTGAAATTTTTCAAATCACCTGCGAAAGCATATTTTACAATTTTATCCTTAATTCCGACTATAGAAACATCTACTAAATAATTTAAATCGCCTACATCAACACCAGTATTCTTATCTGAATATGAAGTAATTGATACTGATTGTTTTTCTATGATATCTAATATCCCATTGTATACTGAATAACTAATGATATAATCATTTTTTTTAAGAAAACTTTTCTGCAAAACTTCAATAAAAGGAATTGCTTCGAGGCTTTTTATTATGAATTTTTTTATATCATTTTTATCTTTTTTTCTGACATTCCATGAAATATTGCAAAATGAATTATACTTTTCAGGTATACTGTTAATATCTGACAAATTTAAGTATTTTATTTTATTGTTTATATTTGGTGTTCCTTTACTCATAATAATAATACTAGTGGCAACTCCTGCTTCTGGAGTAAACATTGAATTACTTCTCTCGCTGATATCGTTAAAATTTACTATGTAGTGGATTTTGTAATTTTCTAGCCAATATTTTCTCATCCATTTATATGTTGGAATTGTTAAATAAGTATTTGAAGTAATAAAAGCTACCATTCCATTATTCTTTATTAATGAATCAGCTACTCCAAAAAAGAAAGCATACATATCGGTGAGCTTACCTCTATTTTTTTCTTTATCAGGAACATTACCAATAAAATTTGAATTATCTTTCGAATAAGATACTTCATTTCCTTCTGTATCAAAATTATTTTCAGCATATGCATAAGGAATTAAATTTTCTTTCATAAATTTAGTTGGCTGTATAGGACCATAAGGTGGATTCCCCACAATAATATCATATTTGGTTTCTTTAGCACTATTAACAGCTTCATGACCACTTATTGAAGTACGTATTTCCTCTGAATAAAGCATTGAATTAATTTCTTTATCATTTCCTTCTGAAAATAGAATTTTTAAATCAAAACTATCTGTACGAAGTATTTTTAAACCTTCAATGGGAGTAGCGTCAAGTGCGTCACCACCATAAGCTTGTGTTAATCCAAAAAACATATTAATATCAGCGATACTTTTACTTAACGGATTTAGCTCAAACCCAAAAATATTATCTTCCATCTTTTTATGCTCGTCCCTATCTTTAATAAAAGCAAATACTTTTCCGTCAGAATTTATTAACTTTTTATTTGCAGTTGCATTTATTTGCAACATAGCTTCACCTAAAAATGACCCACTTCCACATGCGGGGTCTAATATTTTTAGATAGGGTTTATCTTTTTCATATATGTCTCTATTAAGGTTATTTTTTAATGTATCTCTAATTAACATCCAAATGAATCGTACAATTGGTTTTGGAGTATAATATTGTCCTAATATTCGTCTATACGTTTTTTCTTGGTCTTCACTATCTCCTTGTTCCAAATAATGCTCATAAATATCGCCTAAAATATCTTGACTCAATTTTTTAAAATTAGTATCGTTAAAAAGTCTAATAAAATTCAATAGATTAGTGGAAGATACATAATCTAAAATCCATGAATAGATATCTTTTTTTAATAAAAATGAATATTTTTTTAAGTCGACCTTTTTAAATTCATATACATTTTTTAAATATTCGATTAATGCGTCTTCGCTCTCACAGTACATTTTAGTTAAAATACCATCTGATATGTATCTATAATTTGATTCTCCCTTAATAAACTTTGTATTTCTAGACGAAGTGTCCTCAAGGATTCTCAAAAAGAAAGTTTTATTAATTAAATTGTAAACTGATGTTAATAAAAATGCTTCTTTATATTCATTATTTTTTAGGTAATCAATTTTTTCTTCTTTTTCTAATTTAAATTCTTTATGTGTCGAGATAGTTGGTATATAATTCATCTCTGATCCCCATGTAAAATAATTTCTAACTATAGGATTTTCAGGACTATATAATAATTCTTCCATTTTTTCATGAGAATTGACAGAAATATTCTCTAAAGAATTTAAAGTCGTATTGAGTCTATCATATAATTCATGTTTTAAATCATTTTCAAAATTGACCATTAAATTATACAATGTCAATATAAAATTCTTTCTCACAGAAGATTCTGCAATACTATTAGTATCTTCGAAATCTTCTGGGTTGATAAATACATGTTTCTTAAAAACAGTATCATAGCTTATTGTGTTTATGTCTTTCATTAAATTCGGATGAAAATTATCAAACTCTACTACTGTAAAAATGTTTTCTTTGAAAATTTTTATCTCATCTGGAAATATTGAATCCATGCTGTCCAAATGCATAGCTTTCTTTATTTCTGTTGCATTAAATAAAAATAAAGTCACATAATCCGTAGCGCAAATTAACCGAATTTTAGATTGATTAGCCTTTATGTATCTTTTTAATTGCAAAAAATCAATATTATCAATATTTTTATCTAACAAGTTATAGTTTTTTGTTTCGATAACAAACTGACTATGGGATAGCTTATTCTTTACTTCATAATCTCCAAATAGCCTTATGTCGGGAGAACGACTACCTTCATCCATTTTTTGAGAAACATCATCTAAAATATTTTCTAAACTATACCCTAACTTCTCCAAAAAATCTCTAATGAAAATATCTCTATCATTTTTTTCAAAACCATTTTTATTTTGTTTATCCTTATGTAGTTTTGAAATATTCATAAAATAATTATTAATTGTATCTTCGTTTAATTTCATTATAATAATCCACTCCAGTTATTTTAATATTTACTTAAATTATAGCAAAGTCTTTTATACAAAACATTCTTTTCTTACTTTTAGATATAAATTACTCTTCATTAGTTCGTTATTTATATTCTTAAGAACGATATGCTCTATAGCTTAGATGCTTCCTATTTAAGTAACGCCCAGTGTTGCATGAATCCTATATAAGATTAAAACATTTCAAAATTAACAATTATAACCCTAGTAGCCTAGAACTCTTACATCTGTAGCTTATTTTTTTAGGACTAGATTATTTTGTATATTTTTCACGAAATGAATATATTTTAACATAATGTTAAAATATCCTTTACAAACATCTCGTTATGAAATATAATATACCCATAAAGGGTTTGCTAATGGTTATTAAAATTATTATCAAAAACAACTTCTTAATAACTACCTATAAATGGGATTAGATGGGATTAGAACAGATATGTTTAAAAATATGGAGGTATTTATATAATGGAAGAAAGTAATATTATTAAAAATGACGAGGAAGCAAGAAAGGTGTTTGCTCACAGATTAAAACGATTAAGACTAGATAAATGCTTGATACTGCGTGACCTTGCTAAAATATTAAGAGAAAAATATAATGTAAAATGTACCTATGGTTCACTTGGAAATTACGAACGAACTACACGTACCCCTAATTTCTTCTTACTCATAAAGTTAGCGGAGTACTTCGATGTAACAATTGATTATCTACTAGGAAAAACCGACATTAAGAATGATAAAGCCCTACAGACGACCATTTTCGATAAAAATAACATTCAACGTAATGTAAAAGTGGTTGTTGATAAAGATAGTGACCTTGCTGATATGTCCATAAACGAAGTGAAAAAATTAGTGGCTAAATTAAAGGGTTTAGGTATTGATTTCGACAAAATGAATTAAACATGAAACAACTACCCTAGTTACAATTTCTAAGAATACACTAGAGCATATTTAATTTCCTGTCGGTACATGCTTATTTATAAAGTTCGTTATTTATCGATTTAACGAACTTTGGCTATATAACTAGCTTTCATGACCTAACTATAAAATAAACGAACTTTTGGTTGATGTAATACGAACTTTTAATGTTCTAATCCTGTGTAAATCATATAGTACACCTCATTTTAAAGTTTAATAGTCTTTACTTTAATAACTCCTTTAAAATAGTTATTGTTGGCTCTCTAAAAATTGGACTAGATGTCTGCGTACAACTACTAACGACCTTTCTATGCTGTAAACTATTCCAAATATTGTAAACACCCCCCCTACCTCGCCAAAAACTATCTCATCTGTAACAACATGCATAATTAAGACATGCTATGATAGGTTTTAATCCGTAAAGTCGCTCACAGAGCATTGTATAGCCTTGTTTTAGTGAGATATATAAGGCTTTGGTTAAAACAAAAGGTAGATGGGTAAAAAATAGAAGGTAGCATTTATCTACCCTCTTATTTTTCTAATGCTTCATAAATGTTAATGTTACGTGGAATACTGGTAACCGAAAGTTACACAAGTATATTGTGTAACTTTCAAATATTTAAAAAAGGTTAAAATAAATATCTTCAACAGATATTCCATCTGCCTAACATACCTTTTGGAGGGGATAGGCAAAACTACCCATTATGAGTGTATAATAATAGTATGATATTTAAAAGTGGTTTACTCGACCAATCAAAACGAAAACTTTAAAAACAAAGAAACTAATTAAATGCATAAATTATAAAAAGAGAAAGAAGCGTTAGTAGGAAACTAATGCTTCTTTCTCTTTTGCGTGGTAAAAAAGTTTGACGAGGGCGGAAATTGAATGATGAAATGGACGGTTAAATTTACAGATGAAGCAAAAAAAGTAATCTTGCTTTGAAGTACTTAAACCTTTATTGTTAACTGAATATTATTGTTTAACAGTTTAGCTACAAGTTGGTTTATTGTGGAATCACATTTTGATGTTAATTGTCTAATGTCATTTAAATTCTTTATTGTATAAAATTTTTTTTCAGGTATAAAATATACCAATATATTTTTACCAAAATCAACTAAATTAATTATATTATTTAATGTACCTTTACTTTTTCCATTCCATATCATAAATCCATAATCAGCAGCTTTAGCCATTTCTAAATCTTTTGCTGCATAATAGTTAAATCCCTTTATATTTGGAGCAACATCTACTTTAATTACCCCCCATTTTCCAACATTATTTCTTGCTTTTCCACCAGTTGCATAAACCATTATATCTTCATAATTAACTTCACAAAAATATTTTTGAATTGCCTTATCTACGCCGGAAGCATCACCTACTAGTACCGTAAACCTATTAGATATAATATTAACTAATCTATCTTTAACATTTTGGTTTAATTCGGAAATGGCTCTTGGCCCTGCTATAAAGACTTTCATATCATCACCTCTTATTCGTTATCAATTAATACAAGTTTTTTTATTAAAAAACCTATTTTTTTGTTTTTGTCATAGTTAGTACATAAATATTATTAGTTAATGGATCTGTTTTTAATGCTCTCACAGCTTCATTAAGTGTTGAACCAGTATCATATAAGTCATCGATAAGTAATATGTCATGTTCTTTTTTAAAGTTTTTAGTTAGCGTTATAGAACCATTAAGTTCCTTCTGCTTTTCTAAAGATGAAAGATTCTTAGATTGTACATTGTTACTTTTAACTAATAGTTTAGTGGTTGTAGACAGTCCTAAAAATGAACTTATTCCTATAGTTAGTTCAAAAACTGGTTGAAATATACGATCTAAATTTGAAGGTGGAATAGGAAGAACTAAATCTACTTTATTTTTTATATTCCATGCATTTAAAAAAGGTCCTATTAAAGTTAATATATTACTAACTTTGTTCTTGTCTTTATTATACTTTAAATCATATACTAATTGTCCTATTTGAGTTCTTTTAGTATCATACATAGGGCGACCATATACATTATCTCCAAGATAGTCACTATATAAGCTATGATAATCTATTACATATCCATCTTTCCATTGTCCCATAATTTTAATAGTCATAAAATCCCCCATTTTAGATCTTTTATACCTTGTTGAATTACCTTCAATATTTTTAAAATTTCTTTATCCATAATTTATTTAACTCCTAATAGTATTATATCATTTTTTAGAAAATGATTGAGTATTTATTATAAATGAAAGTATAATGTACATAGAGAGAATAGTAAATCATACATTTATCGTCATCCATTTAGAATCAACCAATTCCAAATGGATAAAAGATTAAGACTTTTAAGAATTTAATGACTAAACATTTTAATGTTGCAGCGCCCTGAGGTATCACTATCTTAATAATTAAATATTAAAAATAGTAGCTAACACTTGCGAAGTGTAGGGCTACTATTTTTTTGCTTATGAAATTCAATATTTTATTATTAAGAAAGTGACTTAAGCTGTTTTCAAGACATAAGCCCTAAAGTTATTAAATAGTTTTGTCTTTTATGTTTTTTTAAATAGTTTTTGTAACTATTCTCCGTTTACTAAACTCAAAGAATTTAAACTTGACTTTACAATTAGTTGTATCAGTTACATTTTTTATATTTATAGATATATTAGATATAGTTTTAATATAATTTTTAATTTTTGTAATTAATAGATAGGTACATATTTTTTCTAATATAATTTTTAAAGTAATAATATAGATTCCTCCTCCCTTCTCTAAAATTAATCTAATATTTTTGACTTCTTTTTATGTTGGGTATTTTTGCCCATCCCCCCGAAAAGGTGGAATAGGCAAATCACTAATTCGATATCACCTGAATTTTAGCCATTCAAAAATTAATTGCCTATATTTGTATGTCAAAATATGTACTAACCATTTGACATGTGTCAAAAATGAATAAGATGTACTTATGACACAAAAAAACAACGAATAAGGACTATTTCACAAAGTTGTACTTTGTGA